>Ga0116229_10000158_pt1 | contig 71631 bp, 56 predicted proteins | sample S1TSphgellanicum_3_FD_87313 | JGI IMG/M metagenome (GOLD analysis project Ga0116229, IMG submission 87313) | Host-associated microbial communities from peat moss isolated from Minnesota, USA - S1T2_Fc - Sphagnum magellanicum MG | ecosystem: Host-associated > Plants > Peat moss > Unclassified...
GCGAGCTCAAGTTCACCGCTAGTCTTCTATTTTGTATGACCTATTGGAAGAATGAATGTGTATGATGTTACTGAAACTTTGTCTTAAGAAAATGGTTAATCTAAGTGGCAGACTAGGCCATGTTATTTTTACCTTCCTTTTTAATGAAAGGTTCACCAACAATTCATAATTATGGTTGACTCTGGGTCATCTTGCAATATGGAAATCTCAACCTCAAATTTGGCACTAGGTGTTGGGTCTGTTCCACCTTAGGATTTGTGACACCAAAATTTTAGTTATGGTGAGGTTTAATGGCCATTGCACAGATTGATGAATTATTCTTAACTTCTGTGCTGTATTGTTATATGGCAATGGAATCACACATTAACCATCAGTGTCGCTCAAATATGCTCTTTTGGAGAGACCAGCAAGTACAATACGAAAAACATTATTAGAAAAACAGGAATGGTCTCTTCTTCATATGCAAAAATCAAAACCTTATAATGGCATACATATTCACCACTTAATTCATTGCAAACTAGTAGCAATAATAGTTAGTTTCCAATTTTGATATCACCTTAACTGATTATGTTTGTCAATGTCTAATGCTGATTGCTACAAAAAAAGTAAGCAATTAAGGTTTCTTTGTGAATATATATTCAATTTAGTTTTCTGTTTTTGACTTTTTTATCATACAGCTTGCTGAGCAATTATTGTATGACTATTGTTTTACAAGGATAGGGTCTGCAAAACAAGTCTGAAAGCGAAAACAGATGCATTTGTGAGCAACTATGAGAATGATGTTAGAAATGGGACATGGAAAGGAGGGTTTCCAGCCAAGAACCTTCACCATCTCCAAAATTGCAGTCAATCGGTATGTCAGTGCAGTGTCTACTGAATCTCTCAATCAGACCAGAAGGATACTGAATCCAGGTGAACAGCTTCTGCCATGGCTAAAGACGAACAGACATGACTGACAGCAAAGGCAATGACACCACAGAACAAGGTGCTGATACAGGGGTATGGCTTGCATTATCCAGGAGCACCATCTGGTAAGTCTAGGGGCAAGTGCGATGAGTCAGCATTTTAGATCATATGTTGACAAGGTGGATTCACATAGTTGTTTGCACTGTTATTGAGGGAAAGGAACAACTCACAATACAAACCTTTTGCTTCTTACGAGTCTTTCCTGTGGAAAATATTGTGAACTTGATACCATTACTCTCGTCATCAAAATCACCTGAATTTTGCAGGAAGATGGTCAACAAACCTTACATATAATGGCAGATAAGTTCTGCAGGTTTCTGGTTCAAACAACTGTGACCTTTCTCAGCCAAATTGTTCAATATGATGTTTCCAATTGTCAAACCGGGATATGTACAATAGCAGAAACCATACCTGTGCAGAAGATTATGAAAATGATATATTGTGTGAAAACATTTCAATTTGTCAATTAACATCCAAAAGAAGTTTGGTTCGATCTAATAAAGTTTTAAACAATGCATGTTTTTGTTTTGCATTCTTCTACAAACAATGTCGTTGACTAAAGCTTTAAACCCATTACTCTTTCTCTTTGTGTTCTTTTGCTTTTAATTCAGCAAACTTCTCGTCCCATTGCTCCAACTCTTCACGGACAACATCTTCACCTGTCACAGAATTCTCTTCTTCATCATCTTCTTTCTTGGCCCTTTTAATATCCTGCAAAAACACATGCCACATTTATTGTCTAAAATATGCTAAAAACCCTCACCTGCACATTCTACATAATGACTTTGTTCTGTGTGTTGTCCTGCATATGCACACCTCCACATTAAAAATTGGTCTGTGAGTTTTCCCAGAAAAATGTGATGTGAATGATTATGTTTTGTAAAGCTTCTGGAATGTTTTCGATTTCACAATCATTCATGATTAAGAAAGGAAATCAAAACAGGTCAGGAGAGGTTGCAACTTACAGTTCTGACAGCCAAATTCTGCAGCCGAAGCAACAAGGTATCTGCATGTTCCTTCATCTGCTTAACTTGATTACGCTCAAATAGTACCTTGGATATATTTAGTCCTTGTCCTCCTTCATTATTAACACTGATGTCAAGCTGTCAAAACCCCCCACATCCACTGAAAGTTGAGAGAGGGGCCTGGGCAACAAAGCCCACTATTTGAAGCACAGCAAGAACCAGACATGTGAAGTCTCTTAAATGGAAGTTTTGGCCCCTGACATCCATCTTCAATTGAATGTTTTGTCAGAAAAAGCATCTGTAGCCTAGCTTACTGAATCTGTGACTGTGAACACCATACATAAGAAACTATTTTAAAAGCTGGACAATTTGTCAATAAAGCTACCATAATCCTCCATATAGGCTCAGTGCAGAAACCTTGCTTCTTGAAGCAACAATACACCTTACATGACCAGAGCTTCACTAATGTACTGATGGGCCTGAAGAAATTGAAACAAGCCAGCTAACTGTGTCTACAATTATGCAATGAAGTTACATCAAGAAAATAACTGGAATCTACCTGTCTCAAGTTTTGAGTGGCCTTGCACCCAAGTTCATCACAGAACCATTGAGAATGTGCGCTTAGGACACAAAGGACTGGATGTGCAAAGACATTGGTTCACAAGAGAAAGGAGACAGAATCACCTGAACATGAATGATACAGGCAAGCACACTTGCAAGTGGAAGCCAACTATCCTCAGGTGATATGGACAATCCTGTCCTGCAAGATGTCATCAGGCAATATAACATATATCTCACAAAGCTCCAATATTGAAATATTGCATTAAACATACAAATATTTAAAGTAAAACTTCAATCCTCACTCCAGTGCTTGAGGAATACATATGCTACCAAGATCTACACCTAAAAACTAGAATCTTGCAGTCTTAGGTTGATTGCTAGGGTTTTACAGAAGACCAGAGCAAACTTTAGATAAGAGCTTTACAAGCTCCTTAGTAGAACATGAGCAAAGAGCAAGGCTCCATACCGTAAGTAGGGTGCCAAGTATACTATGGCATAGACCAGATACCGTTGTTTGCTTGTATCAAGCCAAGCAAATACCCAGGTCTGCCTCCAGCACACCCAAAACTAATCAGTGTGGAAGAGTTCACTCAAAGCTCTTCAATAGGCATCCTAAAACTAAACAAAATCCCAAATTGACATACAAGCAAATAAGGGAAGAGAGATCAAATGGAAGAAGGTAGAGCACGAAAGGAAGTAGGAGAAACAAAGCAAGTGTCAACTGCAAAGTAAATATTCTTCATGAAGCCAAGGAACATACCAGCCAATTGAATAAAGGGATGAAGCTGATGACACCCATTGCTGCATATCTGACATCATCAGCTCCCAGTGCAGATGATCCTTTCTTGCTCTCATCCCTTTCAACATTGACAGGAAGAACCAATGTGCTCATCATGGCAGCTGTAATGGCAATAGCAAATGGTGCATCATCCTCTAATCCTGCTCGACACTTGCCCTGCTCCTTGTAATCTAAGGTCTGCACAGCAATGAAGTCAATAGCACTCCCTGAGTCAATTTGATCAAAACAAAGTGTTCTCATGTCAATAGAGTGACATGCAAAGTCGGATAACAATGTGCAGATTTCAACTCATGCTGTTGCAGAATCCATCATGATAATGAAAAGACCTGAAACTTCAAACAATAAAGCATCGTTGGATATAGCCAGATCCTTGATTAACTTTAGACACCTTTTGTTGAACAATCCTGACAATTAAGTTTTGACAAAGATTGCCAGGAAGACCTTGTAGTACTGCTTTCTAACCTATATGCTTAGCTGGAGGAAGGAATCAATACTTTCCAGCAAACTTCAGAAGAAAATGTAATATAGAGGTAGGTCCTACTGAAGCCATGGTGATTCAAAACAAAGACTAATACTACAGGATTCATCTCAACCAAGTTTCTAAAACCATCAAGGACAATTTGAAGGGAGGGGATTTGGAAGACTGCTCAAAACAGCTAAGTCTTCAGAAAAGAGGACGCATTTCTCAAGACAGATTTCCCATTAAAGGTCCCGAATTCATATTTCAGATGTCCCTAATCTCGACAGATTTCAACCCCAGGAGAAGTTGCAGCTTTCAGGCCGTATTTGAAAGAACAATGCCCTTGATTGTCGAAGAATGCTCCTTGTACCGCACAAAACAAACACAGTATTGTTTGATCTGCATATGCAAATTGCAGACCCAATCCGGTGCTTCCATGACTCCTCCCCAACTGGCAGAACCCGCACAATTCATCCCTCTTAAGAAACTTCAGTGAGTCTCTCCCCTGGGGATGAAGAAGAGAAATTGCAAAGTCAAAAGGAGCAAGCAAGGCAATTATACAACAAACCTTACAGAACTTCTTCGTCTTCAAAAATCGAGTTCGCAACAGCACCCCAGAACGCAACAAAGAGCTATGCCGCAAACTGCAACTCCTCCCAGATAAAGAGATTGCGCTGAAGCCCGGGCTGGAACACAAGGTGGCCACCATGCTGCTTCAAAACCTTCAAGCTTTGTTCCACCCCAACCCTCCTCCTTCACTGCCGCACAATCAATCGAAAAGAAATCCTGGTTGTTGCGTCGACCTATTATGCCATTCAAAATTCTCATACGGAACGGATCCACACACAGACAAAGATAACAAAAGTTAGAACAATAATACCGGCTGAACTTTCGTTCGGCGCTTGAGAGAAAATCCAGAGCACGCAGTGCCTGATTGGGGTTTTGTTCCTCTACGATTCTTGCCTGCCGCCATCTGGCGACAACGTCAGGATCTCCTGCAAATTGCAATTGATCACCGGACACCTGATGTCTGGATTCAATTCCGCTGTTTGTGATGCTGTTCCAGCCACACAAACGCGCTAATGGACAATCGATCTTGCAAGATCTTCACAGTCCAAAAATCCAAGTTTGCTTCTAGCTTCACATCAATTTCTTTGTTTTGGACAGTAGAGATATGGGCTGATTCACTATAGGCTCCATTCGCAGTTCACAGAACTTCTCCAACTTTCTTATGGACGACCAATTTTGCAATCACAGTCCAAAAATACAATTTTGCTTGTATGTTCACGTCAATTTCCCTTGTTGTGATTCTCCAGGACAGTAGTCATATTATGGTACGAATCACTAGAAGCTCCATTCACAAGTTCACAGGAGTTGTCCAGCAGAACAAAATCTGCAGTTCTTCTTCACCAGCAAGCCGCACACCAACAGTTGCAGCAAACAACACAGAGCAACAATACTTGCACTTTAGAGCTGTGTATAATAATTTCAGCTCATTTAGCAGTAGTATTGATTCAAATTGCTAACCAGATGTGATAATTGATCATATTCATGGCACCATCCCTAGAGCCTGAATTATTGTTTTTGCCTTGGTTTAGCCTCTTCATATTTGCCATATTACCAAACACCTATAGTGGAATTGCTTGAGTCATTTAGCCGAGCATACAGCTAACACAGATGCAACTGACCACAATGTCTTGTGAGGAGCAAAGAGGCACTCCCATCCTAAATACATTCATAACATTCCCTCCCAGCAGTGGGTAGATAACAATGAGTAGATAAACTTCACAGTGGTAATTCAGGAATCCACACAAGAATTCTCTGAAATGGTGCAATAGTCAAGTCCAAAAGCAAACTGACAACTCTGAATCAGTAATCTATTGCAGGCAGGAGTATCCTAATGTAGGAGAAAACCTAGGAAATGTTGTTAGTCTCAAATTCCACTCAATTTTCAGAATAACTCCATACAGAAAGACACACTAGACCTAAGTGGTACCAATGGTAGAGGCAGGAAATCAAAACTACAAGGATACTCCACTGCCACTTTTTCAGAGGTACCGCGTCTGATAACCAATCTGATAACAGTGTCCAACTATAGTGGTGGAATGATACCATTAGACATGCTACAAACAAAACAAACTTGATGTAGTTATTGACAAGACAGACTACTAGCATCACCAATAATCCATGCAAGAACAAACACCATCCTCAAAGTGATGAAAGCAATTGGGATCCCTCATCATGATTGTTCTCCCAAATATTTTTGAAATGAACTTTGTGGAACAAACAATCTTCACAAACCCACATGATTTCTATTAATCAGAGTGGAGTACCAGAAGTTCTGCTGATACGCCTGAATGCAATAGCCAGTTTCTCAGCATGGTGGCAAATGAAACACCTTTTCTTCTTCCACATCATACAGCAATAATTTAGTATGTGGCAGATACCCTCAATCAGACATGAGCCTTGACAATCTCTTCAGTTCTGTGCAGATTTTAGTCATCTGAGGGTGGTCTTAATCATCTACTACAAATGCACTATGCACCTCATTCTTCACTTCAATCGAGGTGCAACCAGTTTCTTCACACCTCTGTCCTTTCTCTGCCATTCAAACATTTGCACAGAGACGCCTATTGCCAGCAGCTGCATAGATGTTTGATAGCAGCACATAACCAGCAGCATTTTCAGGCTGGAATAAGAACTCGTTTAGCAACATGTTCCCCCATCTCCACTTTACCATGAATTCTGCAAGCTCCAAGCAAAGCCCCCCATGCAGCCACCTCTGGTTTACAGGGCATTGCCTTTATCATATTCTCTGCCTCCTCTAGACGGCCAGCACAGCCAAGAAGGTCAACCATGCAGATGTAATGTTCCAATTTTGCAGAAATCATGTGAACTGTGGTCATTGAGGCATAACAGCGCATGCCTTCATCCACCAAACCTGCATGGCTACAAGCTGACAGAAGACAAACAAAAGTGATATCATCTGGCTATACACCTTCTTCACAGATCTGTTCAAAGTGTTTAAGAGCTTCCTTACCATGCCCATGCATGGCACATCCCCCAAGTATGGCAGTCCAAGTGACCACATTTCAAGATGGCATCTTGTTGAATACACTCCAAGCATCCTCCATGCTCCCACACTTTGCATACATGTCCACCAAGCTACTCCCCACAAAGACATCTGAATCCCATCCTCTTTCAATGATCTGCTCATGAGCAAACCTGCCATCTTCAAGCACAACCGCACTGGCACATGCATTCAGCACCCCCACAAAAGTAACAGAGTCTGGCTGCACACCTGCATGCTGCATTTGTTGAAATAGTTCCAGTGCCTTCTGCCCTTACCCACATTTCACATGTCCTGATATCATGGTGGTCCAAGTGACCACATCTTGAGATGGCATCTTGTTGAAGACTCTCCCAGCATCCTCCATGCTCCCACATTTTACATACATGCCAACCAAGCCATTCTGGACAAAGACATCAGACTCATAACCACTTTGAATGATCTGTTCATGAACATGCCTGCCGTCTTCAAGTGCTCCTAAACCAGCACATGCATTAATCACCTGAACAAAAGTGAAATTGTCAGGATTCATTCCTTCTCGTTGCATTTGCTGGAAGAGCTGCACTGCCTTCTCAGGTTGCCCATCCTTCACATATTTCATAAGCTTCTTATTCCATGCAAAAATGTTCAATTGCACTGTGCCTGGTGCCATTGCAGCCATCTCTCCTACCACCCATGGTGGGTTTCGTTGGTCCTCAAGCCAGAGTGCTTCCCCTGTCTTCTTATGTTTGAAATCTGGGTACTTCGCATTTTCCTACAACCAGAAATCCAGATTTGTAAACGCATACTCTCTGGTACCTGTTTCAAACTTGGACATCATCCTATCCACAATCCCTTCAAGCATGTCAACTGTCCTAGTGTCACTGGTATTCTCTCCAACATCACACATCTTGTCAGGTCCAGTTGTTGCAAGTTCATCAACTCCCCCATTGAATCCGGTAAGTTGTAAGGTAACTGTTCACACTCAAGTCTAAAATATTTAGATGACATCGCAACTGCTCACCAATCCTCAATGGCAAGTTAATAGGAGCCCTGCTGATATCAGCTCATGATAACTCACCATTAGGATACGGGAATTCCCACCTGGTCCAACAAAAGCAATATCTTCAAATTGAACAAGGTGGAAGATTGATTGTGGAAAAAGTGTTTCAACACAACAATCAAGGTGTAAAGAGCACAACTCTGTCAAGTCACTAGCCATGTCCTCACGATATATTTTCCCACATAAGTTTAATGGGTTCAACCATGGAGGACACAAGTTCAACTTCCTAAATCTTGTAAGCTGTCAAGTCAAGGCAGATATGTTGACTAAGTCTTTGCAAAAGCCAAAGTCCAACCCTTTTGAAGCCATTAATTTCGCAATAGACTCTGGTAACCTTTGCATTCTATGACAATCCTGGTTCACTAAGGTACTCCTGACTTGCCATTTGCCCAAGGAACTCTGGTAAGCTTATCAAACTCTTACATCACGCATAACCACTCTTTCATCATCATTCACTTGTATGAGCGATCTATCTTTCAAATTTTGAAAGCTAGTCCATGTTGAATTTTGTCATGCACCATTCCATAATTGCAATGCCTTCCAAACTTGAAGCCACTTTCTTGTCATGTGGGGAATCAAAACACAAGCAATATCAAGGAACATTTTGTGTTCTTCATCAGCTAGGCCATCAAAACTAATCCTTAACCAACTCCAAAGATTTTCATTCATAGTACCACCTCCCAAAGGTTGGGCCTGCTGCAACCTTGATAAAGCTTCTTCCCATAATATGACAGAGCCTTTGACCTAGCTATCTTTGTTGTGTTACTATTGAATGTTTATGTCACAATCGCATGTTTCAAACTATAAAACCAGTAGATGTGTAATAATATGGTTCCACCTAAATCTGGTTCTACCCTTGTTAAGACCCACTATGAATCTGTGTAAATGTAGATTACAATGATGTGCAGCCATGTTATTTCCAAGGCATTGCAACGCTCGGAGATATAGGGGAAAAAGGAAGTTTGCACGTAAAACCTGGTCACAACGCTTTGAACCAAATTTTTGGCAATCTCGGAAACGTCGCCCGTATTCCCCAATCCATGCAAGTTGGTGGCGTATGCATCGTAGAAGAGCAATGTGACTCGTACGTTGTGCCCCAAGTCCGGGGGCAACCATTCTTCAGGCCAGCACACTGTAGGGTCACCTCGTGAAGACCATGTGGTTCTCCACATCTGGTTTGCTTCATCCCTGAATTGACAGCCGTGGAAGAATACGACCTCAAAATTAGTGCGACGGACGGTCTCCTTCAGGTGGCCATACTTGTTTCCCGGAAATATCTGCAAAACGAAACCACCGTCACAACAATGGATCGCAAAACTTGCAACTCTTGATGCAAGAATGAGAAAGCTTGAGGCTACGATAGTCCTGATAACAGAAGGATTTGACAAGAATTAGACGGCATAATGGGTGCATAAACGTTGTTTCAACTCACTGTGGCCACCCGCCGGTGGGTGGTATTGCAGTTTACGCAGTTCTAAGAGCTGCAATGATCCATGTTGTTAGGTTCAACGGAACAGACTTGCATAGTCGAACTCGGAGCTGTGAGCTGGCCCAATCCGCATCTTCTACGCCTTGCTTCACGAAACAATATTCACCGAAGTGAAGCCATTCTCAGTCGAGATCGGTGCCGATGTCACGTAATATGCTAGCGGTGTCGGTGTGGAGCAGCAAGCTGTCATTCACCTAGAAGGGCGTTGGGCGCATTCGGCTGTCAGAGCTCCTTTTCGCGGCTGAGCTGACGAATTCAAGCGCATGTGCGCAGTCCTTTTCTCCCTTTCTCTTTCACGTTGCAGGGCAGGCGGGGCGACCTCAGTGCGACAAACCAGGGTTGGCCAGTTGTTATGATCGGTGCAGATGCCGCGTAGTATTGCTAGCGGTGTTAGTGCGCTGCAGCAAGGCATGATACAACTAGAGGGCCGTGGTGGTATCGTGGATCCCTTTCTCCCTGTCTCATGTCGCAGGGCGGCCGGCCGATCGCAGCAATCAACAGGGCTGGCCACCATTATTTTCTAAAGAGTGTTTTCCTTTCACTTTCCCAGAACAGCCTTCTTTTGAGGCACTCACCGCATGTAAAGAATGTGTATACTATTCTGTACAGGAGAAGGGCCTGAGTACAGGCCCTTCCGTGATTTGAGATGTGTGCCCGAGGCCGGTAAGCCAAGGGAATAGGTCGAAAATCACGGAAGGGCCTGTACTTGGGTCCTTTTCAAAGCTGGGAGCTTTTCACTTTTCAGAAATAGTGACAGGCTGGCTGGTACCATCCGCTGGTCAGAAGATCCCAGTAGAGCCTGGCTGGTACCTTCAACCGCAGAAGATCCTGCTTGCTGAAAACAGGTCTCTTCAGGTAAGCGAGCTGAAAATACATAGGAAAAAACCAGGCAGTGCTTTACGGATTTGGAAACCGGCAGCTGTGATTTCATTTGGGAGGAGAGTTGACACTTGGCACCTAAAGGGCCAAGGGGCACGTGTTTGAGGAACAGTGTTTGAGGAACCTTGCAGGTACGGTGCCATTTATATGTTGTGGCAGAACGTTTACTGAGGGTAAGGCACCACCCTCCATATACCTACAGTAGAAAAATTCTACAAATTCTTTACCAAAAAAAATTGTTTCGGGTACAAATTGAAGGACCACCAGACTTTTGCAATTTTTTTTGGTTCACAGAAGCAACTACTTCAATAGAGTGATGAGCCACCCGTTTCAATGGGTGCCCAATATTGCACAGGCCACAAGATTGCCAGAATTGTATACTTAATTTGTAACACACCTGAGTACCTTGGTGGCTTCAGCACAAATTATGTAGTTCTAGAAATGCCAAAATTCACCTAAAAAAACTTTTCTCAAAAGAGGAAAATGAAGAACCTTTTGGAATACTCCAGAACATTCTGTTTTTCAAAATGAAACCTTCAGAATTAATTAATCATTTGACAGACATGTGCCAAAGGCAAGTTTTTTAAGCAACCCACCTCTACTTTTGAGGTCAAAAAACCTTAAGACACACATTGATTGCAAATCCTTGAAGAGGACAGACACAAAAGGAATGTGGTGAGTTCATTGTACACAGAGAGTCAACAGAATGAGGCATTAGTCAAAGGAATTTAAGCCTCACCATGGCCCAGGATCAAACACAACTTGCTTTCTGGAAATGGGCACTCGTAGCCAAAGTTGTAAAACCATGTTACAGATAAGGAAGCTAAAGACTAGTTTCAATGATGCATGCAACCAGCCTCTGGCGATTGTTGGATCATCATAAGATTCTAGCAAAGCACTGTGAGGTGCCCTGCCAGGAGTGCCCCACACCATACGCAGAAACAAACTAAAAGAGCTCGACTCAGTCTTCAAGCAAACAGAGACCTTGTCAAGTGAGCATTTCCTGGAGGCAGAACAGCTCACCAAAATGGCTGGCTGGAAAATTAACCTCCTCAAAGATGCTCGAACTTGATGTGCATGGCAAATCGAATGAAACAAGAAGAAACAAGACTGTGGACTGAGAAGACATTTCCTTAAATGCCTATGGATTTCAAGAGTATCTGAGGCTAATTGACTACAACATCTGCTTTCATGTCTAGATTAAGATCAGTTCAGGGTTTAAATCTGGACAGCAACAGAACTATACTCCAATGGCATCAAAGAAACAGGAGGTTACAACTGGTGGTGACAGATGAAATGCCATCAAGTGATGGCCCTAGAGTAAAACACAAGTTGAGAGCACAACATTTCAACACAGGCATAACTTCTTGCAATCAGGAGGGAATTGTGAGACAAGTATGAAGGCACAAGAGATATGTAGCATGGACTGAATGTACAGGTTGTGTGGTGTACCAAATGAAACAGCCAAACCCTAGAAAGTCACCATGTAATGTCCTTATAGACAAGTACCTCTTGTTGCACATATTATTTCCTCCACTGTGCAAGGGCTTCTGAGATCTCCTAGGAGCCATCAATCCAGAGCTTATCAAGAAATTGCTGTGCTGACATTTCCAGCAAAGCATCCAGCCAACTGAACTTGTCAACAGGAAGTCACAAGTATGGTGATGCCCCCTGCATATTTGTGTATGGGTTGTAGTGGGAGGGAACTAAGCCCCACCATTGATGCGCTCACACTCATCAATCCAGTCACTGTAACTGAAACACAATTCAAATAAAAACCAGAGTGAGAAAAAATGCAGATGACATAAAATGTGCCTGTTTCTCTTAGCTTGTACTTGTTTCCTCAAAACCACACATAGTAAGAATACCTCACAATTTTTCATTAGAAACCAAGAAAAGAGTGAGGACAAAATTAACCAGCTGAGGCAATGAGCAGGAGCAAAACATATCAAAGAAGCAGGGGCCTGATTTTTACACATCAATTGGGTCGCTCAATGCTGAAAACCAGCACAACACCCACACACACACACACACACACACACACACCACAATCAGGGAGACATTCTCATGGAGGGGTTGCCCATGAGCACACAGATAATTCTTGACCTCTATAAATGGACAGCATAATAGTTATCTGCTTCACAACTCAACCAAGGAAAACAAAGAAGAAAAAACCTGCCCTGAACTAATTGTAAACTAATAATATGTCTAACTCTTGCCAGCTTCTTATTGACACACAGCAGTAGTCCAAGCATTACCATCAATGGGTGTACTGAATTTTTCCTGGCATATTCTGCATGATGCCTCTCCAATTTGGTTCTTCCGGTCCCTGCAAAAGAGTAACATCTTCCACATGTTACTCCCACATCTTCCTTTGCTTTTGTAGAATTTCTGGTCAAGCTCCAGAACTCCAGTATCCCAATTTTGAAGCCTAAATTTTGCACTTGCAATTGCCTCGAAAAACATCAGGGAGAAAGCCACATGAAGCATCTTCTTCCAAGTGTGAGTCACAACTCTTTAACATCTCTCTGTTGTGTGGGGTACATAAAAACAGGCATGTTAGTCAGTGATACTACTGCAAAACAACTCCATGATTGTCCCTGAAATCAAAGTAAGAAAGTTGGAACAATCTCAATAGCTTCAATCTTGCACATACAAAGACCAAGAGAAACATCATGTGTGAAAGAAACAGAGCAAATTGTCAGATCATCTCCCAGCAGTCTTCCTCCCTCCCATCAGAATCCACGGCCAGACAGAACTACCCTACTCCTCTCACATGGAATACATCTAAGAATGTCTATCCTAGAACCAAGTCCTCCAACTTAGAACCCTAGTTCGAGTCAAAAACGTTGGGAATCTCAATTTTGATGCAACACTGTCGAAGGACAAAAAAGAGGCCTTGAAGGAAGGGTCCACAGTTTCATATTTTCATGGACCGCACAGAGAGAGAATCCAGAAAAACCAAAATTTGGGGTTTTGGAAAGAAGCAAAAAAAAATACATGCGGCATTCGACGCTGTTGTCATGATTGCAAAAGGGGCAGCTGAAAACAGTTGCCAGCTTCTCCTGACTCTTCTTGGGTGGAGGTTTGGCTGCCGACTTCCTCTTGCCCATAATAGCGAGGCGGAGTAGGAAGCAAAGACAGAAAGACTGGAGTGCAAACTAGGGACAACAGCAACCGATATCGCGCGAGAAGAGATACCCGAAAACAGGAGAAATGGCTGAAGGGAAGAAGAAGGGAAAACAAACAAAATAGAAAAGAGAGAAGAGAGTGGGTGCGACGCTCGACACAAAAGAGACCATGGGACTTGTTCGCCGGTCTGGTGGGTGTTGTTGGGATTCGAACCAACCGCCTTCCTCTTCTTTTCTGCAACCCGCAGTTCACATTCCGCATCTACCCCGAGGGTGAGCACTGAGCACGTCGCACGTGGTGCTGGATTCCAAACCTGGCCCCCGGAATCGTCCTCCGGATCTCCAAACCAAGGAATTTAGGGTTTTGCGCGGAGAGGGATCTGTAGGTGCGGGGTGTCAAGGGAATATTGGACCGTCAACTGTTTGTTCCGGTGTTGTGCGGGTATCAGATAATGGCATCAAACCCCTGCCAATTATCTGGGAGGTTCTTTCGTCTCAAACCGGAACAAGGGGTTGTCCACAAAATCAAATATCTGCACAACTTTAGTTTTGATCATCAAGGATTTTGGAAAACTTTGTGTGTCATAAAGAATTTTGGAGAACTTTTCTTCTGTGTTTAGAGTGTGTTCCTTATTCCAATGTACCCATTTGAGGCTTCATGGTCATGTGTTCATGTAGAATGATGCATCATATTGTGTAACACCCTTGTTACACTGGCAGAGGGCTTTCAAACTCTGTTGACACCTTACATTCACAAGAAATTCAAAATTTGTTATGAAGTTTGGTAATGGACCTACCTTACTTACATGGGCAGAGACTCACATATTCTCGCCCTGTTCACTTGGGCTACTGCCCTCCTTTGTAAAGCTCAAATATGGGAAGCCCTTCACATGGGTATCACCCTTAGATTTCACAACTTTTCAGTTTAGCACCCTTTACTTTAGTACCCTTCAGTTTTCAAAACTTTCCAAAATTCTTTGTGAAGGGTAAAGATTAAAAGGGCACATGCAGGGCTACAGAGGTCACTGAGAGGTTCTTTCCCACCTCACTCACATGGCTCAAACCTGTGGAGTCCCCTAGTGTGGGTGTCTTAGCCTTCACATCAAGCTCACTGCAAAGCTTTACCTGCAAGGTATAAAATTGAAGACATAGAGGTGGTATAAAAATTGTGGAGCAGCACAAGCAAAGAACAAGCCAGTCCAATAGGGTTTGATTACAAGACCATGGTCCAACTGAAATTGTCACATGGTTTTCCAAAGAATAGAATGTCCATTAAACATTTTGTATGATTGTTAGAAAAAATATTAGAAAGATGCTGGAGCTTTTTGCTTGCTCCAAATGAAACAAGCTGTTCAAGTACATTTCTTAGTGTCAAGTGACACAAATAGCATATTAACACATAAACAAGAGTACAGTTTCACTTTACAAAATGATGAAACCTTAAATCTTGACTCTGTTACAGGGGTGGCCACAGATAAGGAAGCATGAATACCTTGCTGCTTTGTGAAGTCTGCAAAGTTGTCCAAGGATTCATGAAAGCATCCAAAAAAAATCTTGATACACAATTGAATTTCTCTTGCACAGTCCCACAAATGTGCACAAGCCAACCATGGCAAGCATATATCAAGCCATCACAAGATCAGACTGCAATCCACCCGCAGCATTAACTTCCACACAGATGTCTGCACTTGAAATGTGAACATGCTCAATTGTAGCATTTATACCAGAAAAGCAGCATCTTGTGTCAGCAAATTCCAACCTCTTTCTCTAACCACTTCTCTTTGCAAATAAATCTCTACTCTTTCAGACACTAGATGAGCACCAATAAGAAATCAGGTCGAATGGAAAAGGGTCCAGGTGTATCTAATATTGCTCAAAAAACAACTACCTACCTATCAATTTCACTGCATTGTAGGAAACTGAATGTCACACAATTGCTACACAAGTCTCCTGCTCAGTCCTCAGATAGTCCATTTTCACGACTTCCCATGTAACCCCTAAACTTATGCCCTTGCAAGCAGTAAAGGGGAAATCCACTACAGAAATGCCTAGAACACCCCCTCCCCTCTGCATGAATTGTCCCAGCACTAGGTGCTGATATCTTAGTCAAGCTTCACTGAGGAAAAGAGGTAGTGCACAAAGTAGAATGAGGAAAGGAACCCTATAGTGCCTGTCGCAAACATGATGGCAATGACCATAAGAATGGAATAGCCAGTGTAGAGGACAGCTGAAACGGGTCCATTCAAGCCATGCAGATCAAACACTAGGTAGTTGATGGAGTACAAGAAAACATATAGTGCCACAGAGCCTGAAGCAAAAAATGCCTTCCACCACCAGCAATAATCCTCGATGCACAGATGCATGTATGTCAGCACCACTGACACCTCAGCACACACAATGACCAGCAACACCAACACCACAAACAAAAACCCAAACACATAATATACTCGCCCCATCCAGATACTTGACATGATGAAAAACAGTTCAATGAACAGGGTTCCAAAGGGCAGAGTGCCGGCACCCAAGACCAACAGCCAAGACGGGTACTTCTGTGCAGGGATTTCACGAGGGATCTGGTTAGTGCGTACTGGGAATTGGATCTGCTCTGCCCGCACTCCCAGATAGCCCCCCAACAATGTCAATGGAACAGAGATTCCAAACCACAAAAGCAGCAGGATGAAGAAAAGGTAAAGGGGGATGGCACCAGTGCTGTCATTTGCCCATAGAATCAAATCAAGCACAGTCAGAATGGTGAAGGCAATGCCAGGGAAGAAGCACGCCACCTTCCATGAGATGGATCTCCAACCTGCAGTAGTTCCTTTCAGGGCACGCCACATCCTTGCAGCTACATAGCCAGCAGCAATCCCCAGGAAGAGATACAACAACACCATGCCTGTCAACAACATGCCACGAGATGCAGGTGACATGAACCCCAGGGCAGCGAACAAAATGGTCACAATTGCCATTCCTGTGATTTGCACACCATCACCCACCACAATGCAAAGAAGCTCCGCATATCTTGGTGCCCGGAATACATCACCCACCACCAGCTTCCACCCAGAAAGCTCCTCTGCCATCTGTGCTTGTGATTCCTTGTCCAGCTCCTCATATCTGGTCAAGTCCCTTCGCACTGTTCGCAGAAAAATGACAAACACAATGCCAGCAAGAAAAGTGATAACCATGAGAGAGTTCAGAATAGAGAACCAGTGGACTCTTGCACCCTCCATCTTGAGGTAAGCATCCCATCTGCTGGGCCAGCGGATTTCACTGGGCTGGTAAGAGACATCATATGAGTACACAATCCGCTCTCCAACCTTGATCTGCTGGAGGGGACCTTCATTGCAGTGAGATTCCTGCAGCTTGTTATAAGTTGCAATGGCATCTGCATCTTGAGCCTCGCGAAGCACACTGCAGGGTACAACTTCAAATCCAACCACCATGAATGAGCCCTCCAGACTCTTGTCAGGAGCAGTTGTCACCGTATCAACTGCATCTCCTGTCCCCATCATGGATCCAACACCCGCCTCCATGTCATACTTGTGGATCAAAACCTTGAACTGGAGGTGGTTGTACAAGTAGTACTGAGGGTTAGGGTCGTCCTTGACATCCAATTTGAACCCGATGGGTGATCCAGTCCATCTGGATGTTTGGTTATCTGGTGTCCGTGTGAGTCGCGATGCGGGCAAGTTATCGAGAATGAGATTCACTTGGTAATAGTCATCGATCCTCTGCTTGAAGTGCTTCACATCATGCTCCGTCAATGCATCTTTCACGCACACCTTCAAATCCTTCTCGTTCTCATTCATTCTGAACCTGTAGGGCGAGTTCTCGATCTGATCACCCATCAAGAGCTCGCCCAGATTCTCCGCTGACTTCTTGACGCCGTCCTCGGGCTGGCAGAAAGGTAGACTGTAGTAGCTGTAGGGAAGCTCGGTGTCGAACGACGTGATGGCATTCACCTTCGCCCATAGCACATCCCCTGGTTTGTACGTGTGCAGGTAACTGCCGGGGAGGTAGAAAGCTTGCACCTCAGAGGTCGAAAGCAACAACCCGAGCAGCATCACCAGCATTGCAAAGAGGCTGCAACGGAGGAAAGCCCTCAGGGCGGAAGAAGAAGAAGCAGAAGCCATGGCAAACAACGTGAAATATATACCTTCCCAGATCCACAACCCTAAAACACTTAACCGCCCGAAACACAAACTCTCTTCACCTCCCTTCCCTTTCCTTCCGCAAATACACAACACACCAAACACTCTCTGTTTTCTCCCTTCTTTGCTTCCTTGTCTCGATTGGGCGTGGATCACACTCTACAAGTTCAGATCCGGCTCTACTACACCTCTACCTGACCTGAAACAAACCCAAAACACACACACACAAGACTCTCGTTTTCCTTTCCTTCCTTCAAGAGCACCTTGAGAATCACATATCAAAAAAAAAAACAAACAAACAAACAAACAACAACAACAACTCACCACAAGAGGAACATAAGAAAAAACAGAACTAGCACTTCCTAATGTGTCCTACACAGCGTGGAAAGAACTTGTGGCTATCGAAAACTACAAGAAAAAAAATACAAACAAAAAATGACAATACAACAACACACTCTGAGTGAGTGTGGAAGTGAGGACGATTTCGAGTAAAGCTCGTGGGGATGAACCTCACAAGAAAAAGCTCGCAAGAAACAAAGGCTCGAAGCAAAGAACGACTTCTTCTTAAGTGCGGTGAGATCCAGCAGGAAAAGGAGACGACAGAGAAGGAGATGATTGAAGAAGGCGGCGGGGACAAAGAGCATGAGCGGAAAGCGCGCATCGATTTTACTAACGCCAACCAGCGTGCTCATGGACGGAACCTTGTCCAAATGGATCGGTTTTTGGATGAACTTCAATGGAATTTCACCCCTTGATTTGGGGGGTTAGTAGGTTATAAGTTATAACAAGAAACAAAGGTACGGAAGGGACGGTTCTAAATGGAACCGGGGTACTAAAAGAGGCCGATTCCATCTCGGAACATACAATTTCAGTCCATGTTGGGTTTCACCCTGGTTTGGGGTTAGGCTACTAGGTTAATGAAACCAAAGATCTGAAAGGTAAATGGAAACAGGCTAGCCTAAACTCCAAAGAATATTAGAATACTAGTGGAAATTAAATTGAAGGCTATACACATACTAGAATCCTAGTGGAAAATTTTTAAGTCAAGGCTATACACATACTAGAATCCTAGTGGAAAATTTTTAAGTCAAGGCTATACACATACATATTAGAATCCGAGTGGAAAAATTAAAGTCGAGGCTATACACATACATATTAGAATCCTAGTGGAAAAATTAGAGTCAAGGCTATACACACATAAGAATCCTAGTAGAAAAATTAAAGTCAAAGCTACCTTACCCTAAGGTTAGTTTCGTCATTAAATAATCCTCAAAATAGTGAAACGAAATTTTGTGAAAATATGAAGTTGTGACGGGTTGAAATTCATCATAATTATCATAGGTTACATTATGAATAATTGCACTACTCATATCACAATATCAAAGTAGTTGATGGAAAAATATATATAATTTCACAATTTAAAAAAGGAATTCAATTTTTTGAAAAAAAAAAATAGATCATTAGTACTAAGGTCAATTAGGAAACCTAGGCAACCCAACTATGAGCAAAGCCAAAAAAAATTGAACATATAACTTCACTAGATGTGGTTGATTCCAAAGATTACTTAGAGGGCATAGTCACGAAGTAAAAAAAGATTTTTGCAACCACTATGGGATTTGATTATAACACATGACATCATGAGGAATAGGCATGCATGTAAGGAGAAATGGGCCATCATATGTGGAGACTATTAAAGAATCTGAGATCACATGATAAGAGGAGTTCTCCCAATGAGGACTACTAGAACATCCTTTCTCAAGATGGAATGGCATTGAATTTGCCAAAAGTGTTCAACAAAGTGATTTGTGCGATGATTGATGCCTTATGAAAGGCATGCCCATCTTTGAGCTCCTACACTCTTGAGATTTCATGGACCCAAATGACAATGTTTATGCCTCCAATTCTACTTATCAAAAAACTGAAGTTATTGCACAAGATCAAGGCTTTCCTGTGCATGAGGACCCAACTCATCATGACTTCCAATCCATCTTTATATAGTTGTCATGTTACATTGTGTTCAATGTCAAGATCACTTGCGCAATAGATATTAGAGGTGCAACACCCAAAATTCACACATTGTGATCCTCTACTTCGGAGTCTTATCATTCCTAGGAGTATCACCAATGCAGGAACAAATAAGGTAGCAACAACACAAGTGTCACAAATTCACTATACCTTAGAATGTCATTAAAAGGATTTCATCTACCAAAAGCAAACAACAACAAAGTTCATGCAGAAGTATATTGCATGATTTACAAATTATACACGATTAGTTATAGGTGGCTGAAAAGTTGGTAATGCAAGTGTGCACATAAAGGATTCCATTACCCATAAAAATTTGTAACATAAAAGTAACATAAAAAAGCTATAAAGCCCTTATTGAATTTATAAATTACATTCATTCGATGAACCTAGATATTGAAGAAAAATGAGATTGAGCTTTCAAAGAAATTCTTCGAGAATAATTGGAATACTTCCAATGCCAAAATGAAAATCCAAGGCCTTTCATAGGTTAGTACAAGCCAAGGATTTTCATACTTCAAATCAAGACATTTCTAGGAGTTAATTTGAATCAATAATACTTATAAAAGATGCAAATACACCCAAGTGCATACTTGTGGGAAATGTCCGGCCATTGAGAGATTCTTGGCCACCTATTTTGGCAAAATGACAATAGATCAAAATTTGGATCAACAAATCAATGTAAGTGGATGTCATTGCAATTGGTTCGCACACCCATCAATTCAATGGTCGTGGATTATCTTAACACTACCAAAGGTGATTTAATGAACATGTCAACTCACCCCTAGATCAACCATATGTTTGGTAGATGACATATTAGATTCAAGGTGACATTCATGCATGGTTTATCATGAAGACTAACCGTATTTAGTTGTGATCAATAAGGTTGGACTTCACAAACAACCTTATCAACCTTGTTGAGTTTTCCCCATTTTCATACATTTCAAGATTAAAACCCAAGGATGATTTGGGACTCTAATTCATCTAATATGGAGGATCTCAATGCAAATGAAATGGAACAAGCCATGGGCTTTCACATTAGCACCACAACCATGTGAGGCATTTCTAAAAAAATTCATAGGTGAATTTTGGGTCAGGTTACAAACATTAATTGTGTCACATGACTTTTTAATTTAATCTTGGCTGAACAAACACATTTGGCACATTTTTTCCTACTAACCCACCCTACACATACACTTGTTGCATCACCAATTGGGGCCACCATGTTAATGTAAAGGGGGTGATGTTGTAACAACACATGTACATCCATGGCATACATGGGATCAAGAACACCAAAAGAGATTTATGTTTGTTGGGAATGAGGTGGGTAATGTGGGGGCATTGTTTTAATATTCTACATAACAACCACTTGTTACATTCTTAGTTTCGCGCAATGGGGATAGTCTACCATCCCAATCTAAAGTACCAATGACCACAATCACATGGGAATTGGATATTGGTTTAACAATTATAGGATATGAAATGCACACAACAAAATGGCTACAATAGTTTGCCCAAGCAAAATATTAATTATGGGGGATGTGATTCCAAGTTCAACAATTTGTGTTTTGGTGTGTGGTGTGTGACCGAATGTGGACATCATTTAATGCACATACACATCATTCATAGTCATTATCCATCATGGGGTTTGATTGTTGATAAAGTTTGGATTTTTTCAGCCCATGGTATTTCCATGGTACTATGTAAACCCTTTGTATCAAAATTAGAAGTACAAATAATATGAAAAGTACTCACACATAGAATTTCAATCACTTTGAATTCTTCTAAAGATCACATATAATTGATTTGGGCCTTAGCAATAAAACAAATTATGCAAACCATGAATATGCGATTGATTTATATGTTTGTCTTTATGTAATTGTACGCCAATAATTTGATAAAAAAAAATTTTAAACACCCGGTTTAACATTAATTTACCATTTTTCATTAATTAAAAATCTCATTTTATCTTCATACAATGATAAAAACAACATTTTGCCTAACTACATTTTTAATGGGAGAACATTTTACAACTTAAAAGTATCATAATCGTCAACATTATCATAACATAATGAACTACCGAACATTTATTTATTATTGAATATAAATAACATGTTTTTTTTTAAAAATGAAGTTCATAGAAAAGATTGGTCATTATGGTTGCCTCTTTGTATTTGAAATTTTTCATGAACAAATTCCCATCAAAACTAATATTTTCTAGTCCTTTTCCTATGTGACAATCTTTGTGACAAGTTCTTACAAGATAGAAGTGTACTCCAATAAACCATTACATTGTTCAAATGTGCATCAATTTCAAAACATAATGAGACGTTAGGATGTTATCCGCCTTTAATTGCATACTTCTATTGAAAAATCTTCTCCAAATATTTAGAAACGCACATAAAAAATGTGTTATAGTGAAAATTGTTAAACTATAACTCCTTTTTATGTCCACCATATTATGGAAATCAAGAGTTTGATAGTTTAATATGATAATCTATATGTTTTGGTTATGATTGAACACTTGTCAAAATGGCTAAAGTTGGTGCCATTGCCAAACCACAATAATGAAGATGTTGCATATGCATTTTCAAATAAAGTGATTAGTAGGTTTGGGGCTTTAACCAAAGTATTCACTAGTCAAGGTATAAAATTCCACGGGGAATTTTAATATTTGTGTGAAAAAACATTGATAAAACATTGCATTACATCATGAAACCATCTTGAAGTAGATACGTTAACTAAACAAATGGCATAGATGGTGTATACAGAAGTATGAATTCCAAAAGGGTTATATTAACTTGATTAGGATATGGAGTTACCATGGTTAATTATGGGGTATGGGTTCAATCGGCAAGCCTCTTTTGCATCCTTTTCACCATATTTTTGACTATTTGGTTATGAGCCAAAACTATAACCTTCGATCCAATAAGATGTGATGGCCATCATTGATTTTAATGATCCAAATGTGTGGCTTTAGGCATGTGAATATCGAATAACTTTGTTTCAACATGCAAAGCCCATGCCTATGGATAAATTGGCAATTGCTTACCACTAAAATACACTTCGATATGTCATTATTCAAGGAGATGGATATTGATCATGAGTTTATAAATTTGAACCAAAAGATTATGTGTACTTACATTATACAACATTGATTATTTTGGATGTGATTATGGGATGTGTTATTTTGCGGGTGTGAAAGGTTTTACCTTTTGGTGTATTATTGGGAGGTCAAAATGGTCATGACTCATGAAGCATGAAAGGACCACATGCATAATTGTGCATTGTGTCAACTCCCCAATGTGGATGGCCAAATTGACCCATCTTTGGCAATTATTCATACTGAACTTCATTGTATGTTGTGTGGGTAGTTTGTAGTGGCTACCATTATGTTGGTGTGTGATTAATGTTTTAAGGTTGGCATATGGGATGCTTTACATCACCCTTGGACAAGGTACTAGTTGGGAATTACTTTTTCCATCAGTGTATTTCATAAACCTAAAATCCTATTCTTGGAATTAAATAGTAAGAAGTTGACCTTATGTTTTTTTCCAAAGTGATTCACGTTTGGTTAAGGATTTGGAAGACCACATTTCTAAGCAACTAATGATGATGTTCACATTTGCACCCAACCTACTAGTCTTTACACCTTAGTTATAAGATGTTCATTCCTAAAAAAATGTTGAAATGATTTCCTACATTGTTATTTAGCTTAGGGGGACCTTAACCCCAAATAGGGGGGCAACTTTGAGGTTATGCACTTTTTAGGATTGTTGTTATGTTATTAATCGGTATGTGTGTGTGGACAAGAATGGTTATAGGTGCACAATAGTTGTCATGAATTTTATGTTAGTTACATGTTTATATCTTGTTAAGTACTATAGGTAAATTAGGGTAAGTTATTGTGAAACCAATTTTAAGGTGAACATAGTTTTTAATATTTATTTTATGGGATATAATCTCAAGATGTGTGATTTCAAATCACTTTTGGTGATTTGAAGTTCCAATGCATACGATTTTTTTTGCTTTGCAATTTTTTATTTTATAAATCAATTTTTTCTTGCACATTGTGTTTTGGGCTTGGATTCCCACATTGTTGTAGGTGAATCATGTTTTAGTTTGGAACTTATGCATTTTTTTAAAAGGTTGTTCTATTGTTAAGTTTGTGTGTGTGGACAACAATGGTTGTAAATGTCAAGATGGTAGTGCACGATAAAACTTGCATCATACTTGATTTTTAGGTGACCTCACATGTTTAGTGGGTGAAAAGGGCCTTGGTTCAAGTTCAAAATTAGAATTGTTGGATGTTGGGTTGGTAAAATTGTTCAAAGGTGAGTATGCTTCAACAATAATTAAGTCAACTAAAAAAGATATTTTTGGCAATTGGATTAGAGACCTTGCATGTGTGGGGATTATTGTTCAATGAACAAATATGCATGTTTAGACAAGTATGTCATGCCCTTATTTTGGAAAGTCTTTGATGCCCTTGGGGAAACCAAGGTGTTTAACATTTTATATTTGCATTTTAACTACCATTAATTACCATTGAGAGCAGGTGACAAGGTCAAGATGGCATTCCAAGGGTTTAATCTTAATGGGAATGATTATTGTCCTACATTTATAATATTATCATCTTTAACTTAATTTTAGAACATCACATGCACCATTTACAAAAGGTGTTTGATTGATTTAAAAGACATAATTTTAAGTTACATCCTAACAAGTGTTAGTTTTTCAAAACTCATGTGGAATACTTTGATCACATGATTTATCTTAATGGATTAGGGGTTCAAAAGGTCAAGGTTGAAGCAATTTCATTAGTGCCCTAACCATTGGATGTTAAATGGTTGCAGTAATTCCCAAACTTAATTAAATATAATTACAAAGTTTATTAAAAGATTTAATAACATTGTTAAACCTTTAACCTAATTGATGAAAATCATTTAGGATTACATCTGGGGTCATGAGGCATAATAATAAGTATTTTAGGAATTAAAAACCTACTTCATTTCAACTTTCGTTTTGTAAAGACCCGTATGAGAATGACCCCACATTAATTCAATTATTTTAGGGTTGGAAGTTATATTTACCCAACTTGACAATGATGGTCAAAAATTCATAGTGACATATGTTATTTAATCCAACAATAGGATGAAGGCAAAATACACTTATATGAAGGGGAATGTCTCATTGTTGTTTATGCGATTTCATCATTATGATGTTGTCTTTATGGTAGCATGTTCACATTGGTTATAGATCATTAGTCACTTAAATTCTTGATGGGATCAAATTGTTTCATAGGAAAGTTGGCAAGATGAACCATTATTCTGCATGGATACAACTTTGATGTTATTCATAAAGCTAAAGGGTTAATTGGGATGCTAATGGATTAAGTTGAAACCCAAGTTGCTAGTGAAAAGGATACTACTAAAGCTTATTAGCATGGTGATGGAAATTTGGAGGTAATATTAGAATGAAATATCTCAACATGCATATTTGCCTTGTAGGGTGTTATTTGGATGTAGTTTAGTTCAACATGTGTAATGAAGATTTTTGTGATGTGGACATTGAGTGGGAAGGTGATGATGCTTTAGACATACATGAGGATGCACTTGTTATCATATATTTGTAAGTAGGTGAAATCCCACTTGCATTAACACCTAAAGAGGGTGATTGGGTTGTGCATAGGGCTAAACAAATCAAATGAAAAGGTAATTCCTCCTACAAGTGTGGATAAATAAACAAATTTAGGTAGTGCTTCACCTAGAATGATGTGAAGGCCTAGTATAACATATTCAAGGAAAGTGAAGTCATTTTGGGATCCAATAGACTTATAGCTTGCTCTACGCAAAATATTGATGGTGGAGGATGCAATGGTAGGTTCAATAATTTGTTTCTCAATATATGTTGTGTGACCGAATGTGAACATTATTCAATGCACCTACATCTCATTGACAACCATTGCCCATCATGAGGCATAGTTATCAATCAAATTTGGATTTTGTTGGCCCACTAAATTTGCAAATGTGACATAATTGATATGTTTTGATTATGATCAAACATTTTTCAAAGTGGTTACAATTGGTGCCATAGCTAAATTGCAATAGTGATGGAGTTATTTATGCATTTATTGACAAGGTGTTCATCAAATAGCAAACAACCAAAGTATGAAATTCCATGGGGAATTCCAATAGTTCTGTGACAAAACATTAATCAATCATTGTACAATTTCACAAGACCACCTTGAGGCAAAAGAGTTAATTGAATGAATAATGCATTGAAATGAGGTTAGTAAAAATATGGGTTTCAAAATAACCATACTAAATATTGGGATTTGTAGCTTCCATGGTTAATTAAAGGGTATATATTTAATCAATAGGTTTTTGTTGTGTCGTTCTCATTGTATTTTTTATTTTTGGTCAATTGAAAGTATGATTAGGGGCTACCACAAGGAACATAACACTTTCATTTTATTGGACCCATCGAACTATAAGAAAAATAAATAAATAACACTTAAAGAAAGGCTTTCATTATTGATTTTTGATAAACACCTTAATTAGGTTGTATGGATTCTGAAAAATAAAAAATATTTTGAATTTTGATATCCTTAATCATTTCCTAACCAAAAAAATTCAAGAAAGTAACAATGGTTATGTTTTTAATTTTTTTAATTAGGAACATTTTTTACACATATTGTTGGGGATGGGGAGACAAATATAATTTTCAAATGTATTTAAGATGGTGATTTAGAAAAATAAATTATTAGGTAATTATTTGAATAAATATACTGTAACTATGATTTTCCAAAGTTCAAGTTCATGATTTTTGAAGGGCTAGATAAGGAAATTAAAAATAAAAATTTGCAACAATTCCCACATATTTTTATTCCAATCAAAACTAATTAAAAGACATATATTTTGGCATGGAAGTGATAATTTTTTTTTATAGTATTGAAAACATTTAAAATAAAAGGTCAAAAAATATTGTTTGGCCAATTTTAATTTCTTAATCATTATTGAAATTGGTTTCATGTGGTCCACCTAATCATATTTGCATTTGATCATTAATTACAAACCTTAATCCAACAAAATGTGACAAAAATAATTAATTTAGATGATCAAATGTGTAGTTTTACGCATGTGAGCAGTAACAATTTTATTTCAACATGTAATGCTAATGATTATGAAAATCTAGCAAACACTTAAGCTAAATCAAATATGTGTTCTTGGTATTTCAATAGATTTTGAATAAACTTGAACAAATTTACCATGATGAAAATGGCCAAATTGCTAATGAATGGGGATTAATTACTATGGACAAATGAATTCACTAATAATTAATGGAATTCATTAAAAATTGATTCATTAATAGCTAATCAAATTCATTAATAGTTAATTCACTAAGTTAGGCTAGGCACTTGGAAACCTAGTGCAAGCCTAGGTTGGCCACCTAAAAACATTACAAAAAATTACATCCTTTGTAACCAAAAAATCAATGACTAGATGTTATGAACAACTATATTATTGATTATAGTCATAGGATATTATTTCAAATCCTATGTGGAAAATATTGTAATCACATATTAATGATGCATTTGACTAGTAGATGATGATGTGGTCACAAGAAGGATGACATTATTTTTTCATTACAATTTTTCATCCACACAACATCCATTATTGATAACAAAATGACATGGATGCCCAAAATATCATTTGAAAACATGACTAAGATAAAAATCACTTCAAATATGACAAAAAAATGACTATACAAATGACATGGACAAAATGTTGTGTCATCACATAGACAACATGGTCATAAAATTATTTTACAACAATTCAAAAATCAATATCAATCATTTAATATGAGTACAAACATATTTGATATAATTGTTATGATCGATTTATAAATATTTTATGTATATAAATTATATGGATTCATAAATTTAATTATAATTTATTAGTAAAATTATGATATCTTGGAAACAATTTGTATAATTCCAATGGCAATGTTTCATCGGAACCAATTTATGTAGGATCGGTATTTTAGTGATCAACACTCTGAATTATAATTCATCATAGATTGAATTTCATTCCAAAATCGTTTGTTGTTTGTTTTGCACCTTTTCAATGTTTTTGTTTGTTTGCATTTTTATTTTTATTTTTTACACCCTTTCAATAAATTTTTTCTTTTGTTTGTTTGTATTTTATTATGAACTTATCTAATGTTGGACTTTTGTTAGCATTTTGCCTACCAAATCCAGAATGAAATTTTTTATTAATGGAAAAAAATGACATATAATGAAATTTACAAAATTTTATCTTTTGAAAAGACAAAATTGATCACAAAAAAATTATTATGTTTAAAAATAATATTTTAATCATTGTCATTGATAGTGCAAACCAACAAGAAGCCCAAATATAAGTTCTTAAATCAAATGAAAGTTTAAGATATGAAAGATATGTTTTATTTAACTTTGTATTGGCCACAAAGGTTTTCCCATTTACAAATCATGTGTTTGATTTGATTTTTTTTCAAAGAATGGTCATTTAAATGTTATTCAATAACAAACTTCAATTTTTTCTTTTGAATGAATTCACTTTTTAAAAAAATATACAATTATGTACATTATTGAAAGAACTTTATGAATAACTTTTCAATTTTTTCATTTGGGCAATTTATTACTATGATATGAATTATCCAAATTGAAGTGTTGTGTATTGATTAAATGAAATATGGTCTAAATAGAATAAACATTACATCATTTACAGAATAAGTGGGGTGGCTTGGTGGTAAAAGAGTTGAACTCCATCTTTGAAGTTCAAATATCAAATTTCATAAATGACAATCGTTGTGTCCAACATTAGAATATTGACCAAATATTCCTTATCTACTTAGATTATGTGATGACACATGCCAAAAATTTATAGGATGAAAAAATTGAAATAAGTATACAATAATAATAATAAATTAATGTTCCCCAAGCTTTTGGGTCCAATTTGTAGTAATAAAAAATAATTAAACAATGACTACATTATCATTAATGATTTCACATATTTCATTTATGATTGATGGATGAAATGTGTCATATCATTGTGTGACATGATGTTTTAAATAACTATTGTCCTAATCACCTTGTCGATAATAACTTTAAAACCATTAATCATTTTTGTCAAAAACTTAGTCATATGACATGTATTTAATTAATTCTAGATTAAATTGTTAATTTTTTGATTTTTTGATTTTAAGTTATTATCACTTATTTTAAATGAATCCACCCTACATTATTCTAGGTTATTTTACCTTAAGTATTTTCAGTTATTTTACCTTAGACTATTTATATTTATTTTAGGTTATTCCACCCTAGGCTATTCTCGATTATTTTAGATTATTTTTCCTTAAAAATTTTAGGCTATTTTACCTTAATTTGTTCTTGGTTGTTTTAAAGTATTCCATTTTAGGCAATTTTAAGAAATTTTACCTTAGGTTAATATCAATTTATTTTTTGTTATTCCATCTTATGTTACTTTAGGCTATTCCACCTTAACCTATTTTTGGATATTTTAGATTATTCCACCTTAACTTATCATAGGTTTTTTATTATTATTTAGGTTATTGTACTTAAATTATTATAGGCTATGTAATTTTAGCTTGTTTTAGCCTAGGGTAAAATAACCTAAAATAATGAAGGGTATAACTTATAATAGCCTAAAATAGAATAATTATAAAAAAAGATTAAATAGTTGAAAATAACTTACAATAACCTATGGTGGAATAATTTATAATAGTGTAAAGTAGAATAACTTATACCAATTTAGTGTGGAATAATTTAAAATAATCTAAACTATAGTTTAATGTACAATAACCAAAAATATTTAAAACAATATTAAAATTAACTTATTTATTATAATGAATTATTTCAATGAGTAATATATTATGTCAATTAAAATCAAAACATGATGATTATATAGTGACCCTATAGTAACATAACTTTAAGCAAGGTGAAATGATTCCAATGAAGTGAAGCTATTTCATTTTAAAAGTCCCAAACTGATTTATGCTAGTTAATTGCACCCCACTTCTGTATTAGTGCTATAACACCAAGATACATTACGTTATGCCATTATTCAAAACAATGATTATTGACCATGAGTTTGTAAATTTGAATTGAAAGATTAACTTTAATACATAAAATTAACTATGTTGGATGTGATTGTAAGATGTGTTATTTTGCTTATGTCCTACCTTTTGGAATGTTGTTGTTGGAAGGCCAAAATCGTCAACATGGAAGGGCCATGTGTATAATTGTATATTGTGTCATCTTGGTAATATGGATGGTCAAATTGGCCAAATCTTTGGTTGTTGTTCTTGGTGACCTGTGGTGTATGTTGTGCAAACAATATTTAGGAATAACCACTATGTTGATTTGTGATCAATGTTCTAGAAGATGACATATGGGATGTTTTACATCATCATTTGAAGAAGTACCAACTCAAAAATGGCTTTGCTTTTTATAGACAAATAAATTGAAAAACTTAAATAGATAATAGGTAATGTATTAAGTTTTTTTTCATGATGATTCATAGTTGGTTAAGGATTTGGGAGATTGTAGTTAGGTGACTAATAATGGAACTCACATTTGCACCCAATTTATTGGTTTTCTCACCTTATAACCAAGGTGTTCATTTTAAAAAAGAATTTCGTATGTTGCAATTTGATTCAAAGGGACTTTAGTTTTAAATAGGGAGGCAAGTTGGATGTGATGCGTCATTTGTTCTATGTGTATGTGGACAATGATAGTTATAGGCACATGCATGGTGATACACAACATTTATGTTTTAGTTACAATAGATAAATTAAGGTAAGTTAATTTGGAATTGATTCCAATGTGAATACAATTTTAGTTATTTTAAATTTTTGGATGGGATGTAAATCCTTGAGTGGGGTGATTCAATTAAATTTTCTAGATTTGAAATTGAACAATTTTTTTTGTGTTGTGTTGTGCTTGTTTTTCAAGTTTTTGTAGAAGTTTGTGTGTTCACAATTATTTTAATTATGCTTGGATTTTTGTGTGTGCAAGTGAGTAACATTTTAGTTTGCATGTGATGTGTCATTTAGGGCGTTTTGTGTTAGTTGTTTTACATGTGTGATGTAGGCATTGACATGATAGGAAATAATATGAATGTCCTTGGTGTGGATAGAAAGTGAAATTTTTTAAAAAAAAAAAAATCATATTACATTAATGTTGACAAAGATGTTTCTACCACTAAGTCACTATCGAAAACATTAAGATAAAAACTTAAATTGGGTCTCTCTATAAGTGCGTTCACACTTGGTGTTAGGTACTTTAAAGTTGAGCTCCCTAACACCACTTTAGCCATTTAAGACTTAAACCTAGTTTCTATAATTTTTTTATTTTAAGCTAATATACACTTAACATTGAGCTATGGCCCATTTAACATTTGGTGCCACCTAGGATGCCACCTAGATTTGCATTTAACACTGACTTAACATCAAGTGTGAATGCACCATAAGCGTGGCCTACTTTTTAGAATGCGATTCTAACTCACCCCAAACTAGCTAAAAAAATGATTTAAAGCTAGTATTCACTTAACATTGAACTATGGCCCATTTAACATTTGGTGGTGCCACCTAGGATGCCACCTAGATTTGCATTTAATGCTGACTTAACATCAAGTGTGAATGCACCATAAGTGTGGCCTACCCTTTAGAATGGGATTCTAACCCACCCCAAACCAGCCAAAGCTGGTCACCACCTCAAGACAATAGCTTGCCATGTTATCATTTCAAGTTAGGTTGTGTCGTGTCCACGTTGACTGATAATGGACACTTGAACGAGCACCCACACCAGCGCACCCTGAAGGATGGATGATAAGTGATCAGGAAACAATTTTCTGTTGGGTTCCAGTTCCCTAGTTAACTATGGTGGTTAGCTCAGTTGCTTTTTTTTAACTACCTAATTACTAACAACCCACAAGCAGGTTGTTAGTAAGTAGGTAGTAAAAACAGTCATTACCTATGTATAGACCATCTACTTATCTAGTAGTTACCTATTTTCTTACCTATCTACCTATCTATGAGACCTATGTCCTACAAGATTGCTTACCCAGGTGAAACCAAATATTAACTCAGTTGAGGTTCATCCACAACTGAGTTATAACGGGCATCCAGTGGATGATGCACTAACATCCATTTTTGAATTTCCAGGTGGTTATGTTCTTTTGGTCTTACGTCTTAAAGGCTACGCCAGACAGTCGCCTTCCAAACGTCCCCATCGGAACCCCTGGCAGCCCGGTGGAGTTCCGGGGCGTCGTTCTCGATACGGTTGAATTCAAGTACATGTGTACAGCGTAGCAGTAGACTATACAAACATCGACAGTACATTTTTGGGATGATAAGTATGTATTTTACATCCGGGCAGATAGATGAAGGGGGTGTGGAGAGCGAGCGGGCGGGCGGGCGGACGATTATGGGCAGGTTTTAGGGTTTAGCGCTCCATCCCTTCCTCTGTATCTCGCTCCTTCGCATCATCAGCGTGCCATCGCATCGCTCCGCACTGGCGTTGCACAATCTGTAATGTTATTCCATGCTCGCTGTCGTGGAAGGTGTTGGCATGGTGAGGATGAGGAGCGTCAACAGGAGCTTCTTCCTTTGTCGCAAGTAGAAGAATTAGTGTTGTTGACTGTGTGGTGAAAGATCATACACACAAGGGTGTAGGGATGGAGCGGGGGGTCATGGATACACCCCCTCCAAGGAAACGAGGGAGGCCGCCAAAAAATGCGAAGCTTGGGAATTCTCCTGCTTCAACTGGCACTCAATCAAACTCCCGCACTGATGTTGCTCCGGTGACGAAGCCGGATGCAGCAATGGATAACCATAATAATAATAGTAATAGTAATAGCAACAGCAGGAAAGCTGATGCGAAGGAAGGAGATGATCTGGAGATGATTGAGGGGGGGACGATTCCTCCCAGTAGACCAGGTCAGCGAGGAAGGCCTAAGAAGTCTCTGATGGCGAAGAAAGGGGAGCCTGCCGGTAAGGCCAGTGGGAGCAGCATAAGCGATCGGGAGCTTCTTAAGTCTGAATTGCAGGACGAGGAATTGCCTGTGGAACGAACTCCGGAGAAACCTGCAACTCGAAGGAGCAAGAAACCATCTCAGGTTCGGTCTCTTCACATGGAGTTTTTTTCCTTCACACATTTTGTGCAGGTTGTATCTCACGTAGAAGAATTCAAATCCATCTGGATATGCCAGAAAACTCATCAGATCGTTTTCAGCCAAGATTTCTCAGACCAATATAGAAACTCTTTTTCTTACCAGATTGCTTCAGTTTCAAAAGCTGGTCCCTTAGGGTTTGGAATTGTATCTTTTTTCATATCTGCCAGTGATATATCCATCTGTGAGGTCTTTATCTGCAGCATAAAGTCACATCTCTCTGTCTCCAGCTAGATTGACATCCTGCAAGTAAGTCCAATGACGTGAATTGAATGCTTAATTAGCAACTTTCTAGCCAAATCTGTGACCTTGTACAATTGCACAAGCCTGAGAAATCATGTTAGGTTTTTCCAAAGAAAAGTTGGGCTCTATAGTTAGAGGGGGATGTCAGTCCCTGACACAAATGGTGTAGATAGTCTTTGCACTATCTATGCAGTGAACAGGTCACTGCATACTTGCCTTCAGAAAATTTGACCTGGAACATTATGCCTAAAATTAGCTCTTGTGCTTCAAGGCTGCAGGTGAAGCTTTTTTGCTGCATGATTATGAGGTTTAGAGTATTCTGACTTGCTCATCCTTTGTACCTGCGATTCTGGATTTTTAGATGCTGAGCACTTGTAATAACTCTAGTTTTTAAAAATCAAGGTGAACAGGCTCTGGGAAATACTATTTCCTAACCTGAACACTGTAGGTGAGCAACCAGTCTGATTATGGTTTGAAGCCTCAAGGTGAAAAGGGCCTCTCATCAGTACCAAGCCAACAGATGTCAGAGGTTTAGCTTCAGTATAACCAACATATGCTTTTGCCATAGAAACTCACACAAGATATATGGATGTTTGATTAAGTGGTTTGTTGTTTGAATTTGCACATCTGTATTTGAGGTGTTTCCATAGTGTGGTGTCAGAAAGAAAGCTGGGTCTGAGAGGATCAATGGCTTAACTGAAGCTATGGTAGCATGTCCACTGCAGGCTATTCCTTCATTGTTTCCAACCCCTTTGGAGTCACCAAGGGGGCATGCCCATATGTATGATGATGGAGGGGTAGGGAGTGATGATGTAAAAGATGCACCCTTCATGGATGCTGTTGTGAAAGTTTTCTGTGTGCACACCGAACCCAATTTCTCACTCCCATGGCAGCGGAAGCGCCAGTTCAGCTCAAACAGCAGTGGCTTCATCATAAAAGACCGTCGTGTTCTCACCAATGCACACTCAGTTGAGCATCACACACAAGTCAAGGTCAAAAGGCGTGGCTCTGACACCAAGTATTTGGCCACTGTTCTTGCTATTGGTACAGAATGTGACATAGGTACTGAGATCCTTCTCCATGTGTGTGTTTATGTTCTTGTGTACAGAGCTCTTTGAGCATGGCTGGGACAGACCTAAAACCCAATGAGATTGAACATCCAGGGGAAGTGAAATGGCTTTACATGGAGCAATTTAGCTGGGCACTGGTTTACAATAAGTGATGACAAGGTGTGGGCTATTTGTAAGGCTGTCATTGAAGTGTCCATCTAGTGCATAGAATTGTCTCATGATGGCAGCAAAATCCAACCTGAAATACTCCACTGCATGATAAAATTGTCTAAGTGCTCTTTGCCATGTTCCATGATGCAATTCTGGAAATCATCCATGAACATTTGTAGCTCAAAGAGAGAGGCAAGAACATTAGTACTTTCTGCCAGATTGACCTAGATATTTACTCAGTTTTTGACTGGAAAGTTGTGGGGTGACCATAACAGCAATGTTAACTGTGAGCAATGATGAGTTTTGGGAAGATGTGACACCTGTGGAGTTTGGGTCGCTACCTCGCCTGCAAGATGCTGTGACTGTGGTGGGGTATCCGATTGGTGGGGATACTATCTCTGTTACAAGTGGTGTAGTTTCACGGATTGAAGTTACTTCCTATGTCCATGGTGCCACTGAACTCCTGGGTGTGCAGGCAGGGCTCTGTGCTGGTTATTTTCCTCCCTCATTTATTGTTATTCCTGCTAGAGGCTCCTTGAAGTTGGAGGGGATGATGAAGTATGTGAGCTGCTGGGTTGCACACTTGAACTCATGTGATGTGTACTTGGGTGTCAGATTGATGCAGCCATCAATGCAGGCAACTCTGGGGGCCCAGCATTCAATGACAGGGGCGAGTGTGTTGGAATTGCCTTTCAATCCTTGAAGCATGATGATGCTGAGAACATTGGCTATGTCATACCCACTCCTGTCATCAACCACTTTATTACTGACTATGCACGGAATGGAGACTACACAGGTTCCTGTCATCCTTCTTTTGATTCTAATGCATTGTCAGTAACAGTTCTGTGTGCATCAACAGACATCATTGTTCACCTCAATGGAGGGGGTTCTGTATGTGTTCTTTGTTTTTTTCTGTGACAGTTTATACCTGTCATTCTTCCTTGGATTTATAGCATGTGGTCCTCTATGGATTTGTGATCTCAGGTTTTCCTATTCTTGGAATTGAATGGCAAAAGATGGAGAACCCTGACCTTAGGAAAGCACTGGGTATGATGGCCAACCAGAAGGGAGTGCGTATCCGCCGTGTGGAACCCACCGCACCTGCTGCCAAACAACTGCAATCATCTGATATACTCCTGAGTTTTGATAGCATTGACGTTGCCAATGATGGCACTGGTATAATATCTTGCCCCCTCTACAATGTCTAGGTACTTTGGATATGTGTACTCTAGGTTTATCAGAACAGGTTGTTTCTTTTGCTCCTTATTGCTGCATGTGGATTTGAGCCACCTTCCTCCAAGATTTGCACAATATTACTGTTATGTTTTTGAAGCTACTAGTTTGATTGAAGACTTTGTCTCCATGTTGATGAAATTCATGTGATGTCCATGTGAATGAAGTTCCCTTCAGGCATGGTGAGCGCATTGGATTCAGCTATCTTGTTTCCCAAAAGTACACTGGTGAAAGTGCAAGGGTAAGAATTTTGAGGGAGTCCAAAATAAAAGAGTGTGACATCCACCTTGCAAATCACAACCGTCTGGTGCCAGCACACATCAAAGGAAAACCTCCTGCATACTACATTCTGGCAGGCATTGTGTTTGCTGCCATCTCTGTTCCCTATCTCCGCTCAGAGGTTGGTACCACACCGATGTTTTCTCTCATGTTTTCCTACATGAACAATTGCTGTGGATTGATCATTTCGTTAATGCTTTTAGGTTCTAGAGAGATGGACAGTTTTAAGCAGATATCAGTTATCCCAGGGCCTGGAACTTTAGGATTCCATGATTCAATGAAGTGTATGACAAAGTCATGTTTTGGCAACCTTCTTTTCTTATGGTCCATCATGGTGTATTGACAGTATGGGAAAGACTACGACTATGATGCCCCTGTGAAGCTGCTGGACAAGCTCTTGCATGCCATGTCTCAAACAGATGAAGAGCAGCTGGTTGTCGTTTCTCAGGTGCTATCCTGATTCATTGGGCTCCAATCTCTAAACTAGTTCCTGACCTGGCATGTTGTAATGTTATCATATTTTGGGAAAGCAATGTGTGATGATGCCAGTAAGTCTCACAATATATGCTGAAGAAAAAAAGTGAGCATGCATAAGTGCCCCTTCCAGATTCTGGTTTCTTTTGAGGTTGTGTGGATGATAACATATCAAAAAGCTCTTTCTCACAAGATTTCACACACTGCAGGTGTTGGTGGCAGACATTAATATAGGTTATGAGGACATTGTCAATACTCAGGTATATCTTCTCTGTTGGTTGTTTTCCATTTACAATCTGTCTGCCATTATATTACCCTTTACTCTTCCTGTATTTCCTGCCCTGATTGAAGTGTAATTCTGTCATTGCAGGTCCTGGCATTCAATGGAACATCAGTGAGGAATCTGAAGCATTTGGCAAACATGGTGGAGAATTGTGGAGATCAATTTCTTCGGTTTGACTTGGAATACCAGCAGGTGAACTTCCATGTTATTTTTTCCCTTGTGACATAGAGAATACAAGGATGTGCTTTGACAGATCCTGTAGTGCTTTTGGAGTTGACTTGTGAAGTAAACTCTAGTATATGTTTAGTTTGTTAACATCTGAGTTTTATGGTGTCCATGCATGGGTATAGCTCTCAGGGCAGTTGATAAATGTCACTCTATTCTGATTTTTGGTCTTTGGGAATATTATTTCTGTGCTTTGAAATTAGCTTCTCTGTATGTTAGGGTTGTAGTTTTCTTTGGGGTACTATCAGTGATAAAAGGATCTAGCATTTTGTCAATGGGAACTAGTGTGAATTTCAAACTTCATAATCACTGACTGTCCATCACCTTTCATCATGGTTTGGAATGTTGCAGATTGTGGTGTTGGAAGCAGCTGCAGCAAAAGCAGCTACACCTGAGATTCTTTCCACTCATTGCATACCTTCAGCAATGTCAGATGACCTGAAAACCTAGTTTTTGTTTTGAAATCAGGGTGTTGGCAGAGTCAGGAGGTTTTTGTGAAATTGTTGACGAGTAGGAGTAGTGCTGGAAGAGAAGCAAATCTTCCATTATTTTAAATTTGTTTTGGGCTACACAAATAGCTATAACTAATGCCGCTAAATATTGCGGTACAAATATTTTCTTTCTCCATTGTAGTTTTCATGTGTAATTTCTTTGTTGTACTGTGCACAATTTGTGCTGGAACTCATATCAAAGGAATTGGCATAGAGTGTTCAAGTGCAACCCATTCATATGGATGATTGGTTTGGCTATTATTGTAGGATTGTTGGTTGTTTACTGGAATCCCTCTTCTAATCTGTTAGGCTGAAATCTGTATTTTGCACACAAATTGTTCCCTGGATTGATGTGTCAAATCTCTATTCTAAACTGAAGTTGAGGAGATTTGTGACCAAGACATCAGTGTACTGGATTGTCTGCAGCAAGAGGTGGAATCAACAAAAGATACAAGGATATTTAGGGACAAAAACTTTGTAGGCTTTGAAAGGCTCCATCTCTCAAATGTATATCAAATTCAGAGCTTTGAGCTTAAAATGTGCAGCCTGTCTAATGCATTTACAGAGTTCCAAGTTTCACTCCAGTGGAAAGTTTTTGGGGAAAATGTTGCCGTGCAAGTGTCAAATGTTGATTAATGTGACATTGGATTGTCAATGGTTCTCTCCTTTCCAACTGCAGGGTGGAATCCTCTTTCAACTGGAATCATTTGACTAGCTTCTCTGCCTACCTTATTGTCTATTGCCAGATATACATGATGGGAGTTTCAAAACCAAGGATACAAGGAGCTTTTGTTTATCAAGAATTACTATTGCAAGCATGGATTTGTAAAACATTTCAGTATTCACAAACTTCATAAGCAGACTGTTTCGCGCTGAGCTGCATGTCATCATCCTTTTTAAGCACCTTTTTACCCACATGGGGTAGCTTTATTCCCATTTGAAGCAGAATAATCCTCAATGGTCCCTTATGTTGCATCAGCACAGAAAATTCATGAGGGTGGATGGCACATTATACAAGTTATGCTAGGGCATTCATTAGAGGCTATCTATGCAATTACTGTCATCCAACTGGAATATCTTGTTAACTGAACAAAGAATCATGACAGCAACTTGTGTGTGCTTGCTGGATGCTCATAAAAGAAATGTGGTTGATGCAATCTGATTTAGATATTAAAACAAGAGTCTTCCTATGGGATGTGTGAATTCATGTGTACTCATACAAGGAGATGCTCTTATCATCAGATACACTAGCCAGTCGACCCACTCTCACACCATCACCACCAGGTGGACGAAATGCCACAGACCATACCTGGTCAGTGTGATCTGTCATAGTCTGGACAGCGGCCCTCATCTTCAAGTCCCACAACCGTACTGTTCGATCACTTGATCCTGTTACCAGTGCTGCCCCATCTGGACTTACATCAACACTCAGCACCCAGCTAGCATGGCCTGAAAAGGCACTTATCATTGACCGGCTCTCCACATCATACATGTGGATATGCATGTCGTCTGATGCAGTGTAGAGGATGCGTGAATCAATGGGTGAAAACACCAATGACCGTACAGGCATGGAATGCCCCTCCAGAGTGTGCAGCAACTTAGCTCTTGCAACATCAAAAATGGCCACTGTGCCATCCATAGTACTGCATGCCAGCCGATTTCCATCCAAGTTCCATGCAACTGCAAGTACAAATTTTCCAGCATTGCTTTTCTCTGACGATTTGTTGTCAGTAGTGACCTCTGACTTGGGAACCATAAAAGTCTGCTCCAACTGCCATGTGTTTGTGTTCCACAACTTTACCGATGCACTGCCACCCCCTGCTACAGCCAGCAGCTCACCCTAACCAAACAAATGCCAACAGATTGGACACACTGTCACAACAGTGTAGTAGCTGCCAAAAAGATCATAATGAGGCACTATGCTCATTGCCAGTTATACTCTAAGCGTGTTCCTGATCTTGTGAAGTGATATCCAGTGTACACAAGAACAAAATTATGAAGGAAAAAGTGCAGACTGAGCTCAAGTGATGCAGAATGGGAACATGACAATGATGCAATTGATACTGAAGTGACAGGACCAATTTCTAGCTGTAAAGTAGATAAGAGATCCTAATCCTTGAAGCAAAACTGACTCTTGACTACATATATAAATCCCATTTTCAGTAGCAATCACCAAGGTGGGAACTTTCATACTTGTAACTCCCTGACATGAAGAAGATACTGGGTAACTATGGCCTACTGTTTACATTTATCCAGCTGAACAGAAACCCCCATTATTGATGATAAAATACATTTGAACTGCATTGGCCAGAGTTCACCCTTTAACATAATCCATTACCAAAGTTCAACCTCCACTGTCAAAAAAATGCAAGGAGATGATGGCCCACCTTTGGATGGAATTGCATTAGCCAGGCTTCTGATGGAGGTGTCTCCAGAGTGGCAACAGTAGCATTGGTATCAACATCAAACACACGAACATAACTGTCCAGAGATGTGGAAGCAGCCAATGTGCCAGCAGGGTGTGCAGCCACAGCTACCACGCCCAGGGCATGTCCTGTCCCAACCAACAAAAAACCAGCAATAAGCTTCTCAATCCACTTCAGAGCAGCACCATTGTTTGTATATCCTTCCAGAGTTCCAAGGCCCCAAACAGTTGAAATCAAACACCCTCTGGAAGAAACAACCCAAGACACAACAAAGAAAGGGCCTTGTGCTGCTTCCGACCCAAGTTGTTGATTATCACGACCTAAAAAAAAACTGGCATAGTGTGATGATGATCAGCGCAGCTCTGGTTACAAGACTAACGTAGCAAGTCGCAACCTCTTTCGAGCTTAAGCCGATTTCTGCTTGTCGAGAACCACGAAGCAGTTCCCGAACCTTTTCAAGAACATTAGCTTGGAAGATTTTGAGGTATCACTTGAAGAGATTCATTTCCAGAAACTAAGCCCCAAGTAGCGCCAGGAACATGGATCACGAAAAAGGGTAACTGGGAGGGAGAAAGAAAGAAAGGGAAAAAACCTGTATTGGTGCGCTCAAGCTCCAGCTCGTCGCCCTTCCACAGCTTCACCGTCTCGTCCACAGAACCCGTGATAAGAAGCGCGCCGCGCGATTGTGTGGCTGGTGCCCACGCCACCGCCCACACGCCATCAGCATGCGCATTAGCCAAGTTCTTCAAGCTATTAATCTTCATCTCTTCTCCAAACCACTCTTCTTCCCTTCCTTCCTTCCTTCTTTCTTCCTCGTCCTCCTCTCTAGTGCGCCTCCATCAACGCAATCCTGGCGCCTTCCGTCCTTTACCCTAGAATCTAATCCCACATTTCTTCACCAAAAAACCAGACCGGATTCTTCTCCCCCGTTTCAAGCTTGAAAAGCCCTAATTGCATGTCCTTGGGATTGGCGAACTCCGAAAGGCCAGGCCATGGCTTCTGCAGAGCTATTTCTTCCTTCTCCCGCCTGTCCCGCAACGACAGGGACCTGTGCTTCCGCGCGCTGAAAGCTCGATCGACGGGCAGAGCTAGAACAAGTCCTTGCAGGGCGGCGGCCACGGACTCCCAAGTGAGGTTCGTCGAGAATCGAACCCAAAACCACTTCCGCGTCGGCCTTGAATCCCAACCATCGGGATACAAGCTCGATATCAAAAATGTAAAAAACAGTGAATAATTAGAACTCCCAATGACTTTTCATTGATGTCCATCCTTCTGGGTTGGATGAAATATGGTAATAATGGATGCAAAGAAAGGGATCAAGGACCTCTCAGGTTACTAGCAGGTTTTTTTTAATAAAAATTTGGTGAGGTGGATGCACTGGCCATCATCCACAAGAGGACTTAGCCAAATTTGGCTACAGGTCAGAGGAAAAACTAGAATTTTTTTTCAAATCCCCCTATATAATGGCGACTTGCAAGAACCTGTGGTCTAAATATGGCGAATTCAACTTTACTCTCCTAAAAAATATGGCGACTTTGGGCCATTTTATCCCAAAAAAAAACTGTTGTACAAGTTGCAGTGCCCCCACTTTTTTGGGTTGCCAAGTGGCAAAATTTTGCCACAAAAAGAAAAAGCCTGCTGGCTAATAGTTACTTTATATGTGTGAAAATTGATTATGGTTAAAGGAGATGGGCCTCAGCTACTTGCAATTTGGGGTGGGGGGCATATTTATTTGACATTCAAGTGCCAAAGTGATTTTTCAAGGAAGATTTGATGGAATTCAATTGAATTAACTAAGATAAAGTGGTTTGAAATGCTTCCATCCAGATTCCAAAGGTGAAAGAAAGAATTGGATAAAAGTGAAAACTTTGTTAACTTTAGAGGCCACTTAAATAACCTACAAACCAAGACCATGAAAAATTATAATATATTACCCAACAAGTGAAGTTTTATTTATTTATTTTCATTTACATGTTTTTTGCTTCTAGCATTTAATGGTTGACTAAGGACTAAATGCTGTACTGTGAGGTCGTTAGTAGGTAGAGCTACCAGCTATTAGGGTTGTTCATAGGCTTGTTCATGAGCACAAGGTCCTTTTCATTTTGTACAAAGGGGCCATCGGAAGATGTGTAATCCCAATTCTGAAGAATTTTTGGAGAAAACATGAAGAAAGCAGCTTTAATAAAGCAATGAAGAAAGTTGAGCTCTGCTTTAGATTGTTAAATACTCAAAAGCATTCTGATTAAACACCATTGAAGCTATTTCAATATTTAAGTGTCATAATTTAAGATATTTTTATATATGTCAATGTGCATGAACATGTCTTTGCTTCACACTCCATCCCAGGGCCCAACCTCCCAAGTCCCAAGAAGAGGCAAAGTCCCATTGAAATCAAGCCCTTGGGGTACAATAAACAGTACCATTCCTGGGAGTTGGTGTGTCATAGTGTGAAGGACTTGGTCCCACGCCCAAGGCCCAAGTCCCAGGAGGAAGGCAAAGGTCCATCAGTGTGTCCGCTTCTTCATGAATGAGAAAAAGGAGGGAAAAAAAAGTATTGAAGACAGACCAGATCAAGTCACTTTTTAATTATTTTAATTAAAAAAACACAAAAAATCCAATAAAAAACCTGATGGCCACAACCATCACATGGATGACAAAAGGGAAGGTCAAAGAAAGGCCAAAAAGACTTGAAGCCTGTAGGAACCAAAGAAGGGAGAGAGTTACTCCCTCTTGTGGTAGGGAGCTATTTCACCCATGGGTAAAGAGCTTTCATCCACAACTCCTCTAATGTTTCTTGCATGCAAATCGTGAGATCTAATAGTAATAGGAGGTCTAAAACAAGCATCATGAGGCAATACAATCTTCCTCTCTATTAAGCACGCTGAAAAGCAATATTGACATGCTGCCTGACAAAACTGAATGCAAAAAGGTCGGGACTGTCTTTAGTTGGGTTTCCATTTTCTGAGACTTGCTCTCGCCTAAGTCAAGAGCATGGATCCAAAAAGTATATTCATGTAAGACTCCCACTCATGGTCAGGACTTGTAAATTGAGCCCCAATGTGGGGGACTTGGTCCCAATTTGGAGCTCTAGGCCAATCAGCTTGCACAATTGAATCAGGACTTATAAAGCAGGCCCTAGTGTGAACCAACCCTTAAGATCTCACTTGGATATAGAAGGGGGCTTTGGACATTTTGACGATTCTTTATTGTGCATCCTAAGAGTAGCTCCATCAGCAACAGTATACTGGCATGTACGCTATAATTTCAATGAAGTTCAAGTTCAAGTATATATTATGCAGTTTGAACCTGCAAATATACAAACAATATAACATCCTCAAAAAGGTCTGAACATCATGAGAATTGGCCTGTGTAGTGACATTAAACTCTCACCCTCAATGTGTATGTCAAGGTGAGGATGAGAAAGTAAATTGCACACTACTTTCGATCTGGTGACACAAGTAGAGGTTTGCATACTGGGTGTGAGTGGGATCTACTTCAATAAATGAATAAAGAGATTGAACACGCAAGTTTTGTGAAGCATATCGCAATGCACATTGTCACATGCATATGCCATTATGGTAGAAAATGTCTTTTACTCATGTACTAACAATTGAGGTGGAATTGAAGTTTTGCCTAAATCATGATTATCATAAAAGGGAGTGTACTATTCTTGCATGATCCCCAAAATAACAATTTAGAAGAACCAACATCTTCTTGGAAGGGTAGTTCATATGCAAATTATTAGAGAGGAAATTAAAAATATGCAAAATTAAACTAGGCATGACAAATTTAACCCAACATCTTTACCTTTTTCAAGTCTCCATGGCAACCACTAGGTTAGCTCCTAAACCCCTCTACATACTGCATATCAATGTTCTTTACATAATGCATCATCCAAAACAAAATTTGTGAACAAAACATTGCTATGAAGATAATGAAGAATAAAAATTACATATAATAATTTTACATAAACAGAGGTTTGAGTGCTCAAACCTGCAATTTGACCAAGAAGAGCTTCACTCAAACCTACAGCCTCAGCTAATCCTTCCCCAAATCGTGAAGCTGTTCCCAGTCTAGGTCATTTATATAAGCTCATCCATGAAACCATGTGAGGTTTTCAGGTTTACTTTTCACATAATTTTAGGACAATTCTACAAACACATCTTACACATGGACACCTTTGACATCACCACAACTGCAATGCATACCTTGGAACTCCGAAGAAAGGTCCAAACAGCGGTAGACAACCACATTAGCATCACTAACTGATTCTAGGATTGCAAAAAGAACATAAACGGCACAAGCTTATGTTGTATACCAAAAAGCTCTAGAACCTTGAGCAACCCTCTAGTTATTAACTCAGGCACCACTTGAGACAACTTGTACAGAAGCTTTTTCCTATGTCCACAAAAGGACTCAAAGCATTGCATAGGACTTGAGCATCTATAGAAACTTATTAATGAGGATGAGTTTTTATTTGGTAAGCTCTCCATCCTACAAATGGTCTCCAAAATAGTGACCATCCCCTTCCAAAAAGAGATACCGGCAAAAAAACTTGGATAACAGTAACCTGTAGTGACATTCTGAGATGTCATTTTACAAGAATCCAATTGAATAACAATAACCCAGAATGCCTTGCAAAAGATCTTAGCCTTCATACACACTGCAACTTTTCTTTGCAGGTTTCTTTAGGTACAATAAATGGAGTTTTCTACGTATGAATCATACACAACTGGGGAACAACCCCTTGTAATTCAGCTATGGACAAGATATGAGAAGAAAATCTGTGTGAACTGAAATCCACAATGGTCATATACTCCATGCACTAGTGACAAGGCTCAGGAATTTCATGGTAACATTGAATTCCTTGCACTTACCTGAGATAACCTTTCTGTAGCATCTGTTGCAGATGCAAATTGCCAAACGAAAACTCTAGCATGCCTGCTTTATTCTACCCTGTTCTGAGATTTCTGAGCAGTTCAAGAGACATGGAAACATGAACATACATACCTTGTTCACCAAAACCACACATTGCTGTTGTGTGGGAGTGTTCCTTATGCTCAGAAAGTGAGAGAAAGGATGAGACACATTCCTTTTTATGGTTTCAAGAAAGCCCCAGCAGTCAGTGAGGAGAAGTCATAGTTGGTACCACGAAGAGAGTTGGCTAATTCTGATCCATTTGAGTTATTTGCTAAATATCCATTTGCTTGTAAGGGTAAGTTTCCCAGTGTCCCTGCATTGCCAAATGCAGCAGGCACTGTTGTGGGCAAATTTGACCCTTGTCCTGCAAACCTTTGTTGCATCTGAACCATTCTGCAAAAAGTTGCACAACAGACATCATGTCAAATACTTACTGTCCCTGGCGGCCCACAGGTTCTAAACACCTTGAAGCTTGTTGATTGGAGGATGAGTTATTTGTGGAGACTAATATGTTAAAATAGATAATGTCCATAGATTGGACAATTTGATGGCCTGCGTCACGCACCTGACAACTAGAGTGCTCACACACTTGCAATCTACAACAGCACCAACACCAGGTGACAGAGAAAATAGGAGAGAAAGGAGGACTAGGTCTTGTTATCTAGGCATCCATAATTGGAGATAAGGCAGCTTGACACTCTTTTAATGCTCCAAAAGCATGCAACTGACCAAAGAGATCTGAAAGTACACTCTTTGTAGCATGAATATGTCAGGTCCTGACACTACAGTTGGCAGGGTGTTACAATAAACTAATAATTGTAGTGAAATGAATCAGGTTGTCAGGATATTGTAGTGGAAAAAGTAGTATAAAAAAATGCAACTTACCCAGCTGGTCCTGGAGGTGTTGTGGTCCCAATAGCACCAGCCCCTAATTGTATGGGTTGCCCTCCACTTCGTCCTTGCTAAAACAAAAAACCAGAACTAAAGCTGAGCTACACTCATTGGGCCTACTGCTGGCTGCATTGAGCCCCTTATCCAAAACACCTCCACAAGTAGCTAAAATCTAAGTTCCTTCATATCAATTAGAATCACCTATTCAAAACTTGACACTCATGCAAAAAAGTGGTCAGCAATATACTATTGATCTGATGTACAGACATGGAAACAGTGAACAAAACAATCATCTCGACCACAGGCAGTGTGAAAGAAGGTCCTCATATCCCAATTTTTGTACCACTACCTGAGGGTTAGTTAGGCCTCCATTTTGATAAGCTCCCATATTCTGTAGTGCACCTCCTGTAAATTGAGGGACACCAATAGGCCACACCTGGCCCAATAATGCTCCTCCCTGGCCTCTTGATATTGCAGGTTTATCATTGCCATTAGCTCTGACTTGTCCTTGGAAATGTCCAGTCCCTTGAAGACCTGCTGCAGTGGCAGTGGCAGCAATAAACATTGACTGTTGGTGAGCTATGAAAGCTGCCAATTGCTGCTGCTGAGTTGCAAATGGGGATGCCATGGTAGCCTGCACCAAGGTTCACACAATCAGTAAGGGCTATAAAATCTCCAAGATATGCACACATGAGCTTCTGATCATTAGCAATTTGTAGACTGCAAAGCTAGGAATCTATTCAATTGAACACATTGGAAGCTAAGCAAGGCACAAATTTTCAAGAGATAATAGTCTAGATTTACAGGATCAGGGAAGAAATGGCTACTGTGTCAAAGAGACTAAGAATGCTCTGTCTTGCATCTGTTGAAGGCTTCTGTTGTTGAGCAGGTTGTGCAGTCACTGTTGGCAATGCCACAAACAGATCTTCCAAGCCAGCAGTTATATCATTCTTTGAAGAGGATCCAAGATCAGCATTTACTGGTTGACTCAATGCAGCTGGGGTTATCACAGTAGGTGTTGCCTTTGAGCTCCCTGAGTCGGATGCTGTTGATGCTGCCTGTGATTCTGCAGCTGCACATACAACAGTTTCCCCTGGTTAGACCACTCCACAGTGAAATTGGCAACTGTGACTTTTCATCCCTGCCAGATTTTGGGTACTCCAAGGTGTTCAACGTGTATTTATTCTCTTTGGAGACTCAAAATGTCCACCCGAAAGTTTTATTGTTGTGAAAGGCTTCAAACACAAAAATTTCCCACCTCCACTCCCAATACTCCCTATTCAAAGTTGTTTAAATCTGGATTTCAAATTGGAAGTTTTCCCTTGTTGCAAAGCACACATGTTCCCTGCATGCACTCCAAGTAGCCTACAGAATTCAGGCAAACAAAGAAGAATATAAGGAGTACACACTGACATTGGAATGCAGCCCATCCATTGTCATTCGAAGCTGCTTTGCCATCAGATTGAAGACTGAAAAGATCAAAAAGGTCTTGTGTGACCTCCACTTTTTGTGCAGGGAGAGCAGAAGGTTGTGGAGCAGGGGCAACAGGTGGTGTGACCTTAATCACAGAGGGTGTTGATGCTGAAGTTTCCTGGACAGGTACAGGACAACCACAGGTTCATGCTGAGAAAACTTCATCACTTGTCTACCACAATGATGAGACTTTCAAAAACGACATAGAGCAGAAAGGGTGATTTGTATCTCACTCGTAATGGTGTGGTAGTGGCCTCCACAGTAATACTGCATGAATGATCTCCTCTAGGAGATGAATGTTCTGCAGCACCATTGGGGGAGGCATTGTATCGTATGCGTACAGGTTCAGGTAATGTGTGACTGTTTGCCCTCTCTTCTTGTGAAGCCCTTGTGTGATTGTTCAACCTATCTTCTTGTGAAACCCTCCTTGCACGGACATCCTCCTGTGGAGATAAACGCCTCTCTTGAGATAAACAAGAGGTTGCAGTTCTTTTCACCCACCTTTTTGCTTCATACCTATGGTGTTGAGATTCAGACAAACATCTCATCAGAAAGCAGTGACAATGCTCCAAATTCAATGGCTACACACAACTCTAAAATGCCAAGAGGAGAATGTCAATGACCAGAAGGAAACCAACAAAAGCCCCAAACTAACTTTATACTCCTGCTCTTGGTTGCACATATGCAATTTCCTGAAGAGAAATAAATGGAATGTGGGAGTGGTGGCAACATGTCATACTTGGCACGAATAAAGTTTTCCAGACCCGTATGGTCCTTTTCACCAGGGCGCTTATATGTCTGGGGTAGTTCTGCCTCCCAAAATGTGTTTGCCTTTACATTTCCCATGCCTGGTTCATTTCAATACCCCACATAACTCAAGATGTACATTTACCTGGAAGACCAATGGGACCCAACAGATCCTCAGGAACAAGGATATCTTGAAAAAACTGTTCTACTTCAGGAATAGTGGGAACTGATCATAAAGACATTGGACCCAAATCAGAAAGAAACTGTACTCCTCAAAGACAGACAACATCACATCCTTTGGTCCAAGACATCTTTATCCATGTAACTAGACACCTTACCTACAAATGGCTTGATTCCAGCTCCAAACAAATAGAAAACATGGAAGCTTCTGAAGCTGCTTGAGAGAATAGCCCAGTTGAGAGGAAGCATAAAATAGTTCATACCTGAGATGAAATCCACTTGCTCTGGAAGCCATGTATCCAAGGTTACAGAGCGAACCTGTCACATACCTTTTCCTTTTTCATCAGCAACAGATGCAATAAATAGCAACACAGCAACAATTTCAACCACACAGTCAACTCAAGAGTAGGGAGGGACAAGATGCACAAAGGAAGGACATGGAGATCAGAATCAAAACCTTGGAAATGTGAACTCCAAGGCTGCGATGGATCCCTGAGCACTGGATGCACACAAAGATTCCCAAGTTCACACTTGCCCATCTTGGCCCTCTGCAAAATCAGGAGCATATACAAAAAGGGGGGTCATGAATTCTGTCTGTTAGGTGGTTTCCCTAACTGCAAACACCAGGGAGCCAACAACACATGTGCTGATATCCAGTCCTGATGCACAACTTTCAACCCTTTTTCTGATCATTTCTTTTCTGGGTGCACAGCTTTCAACCCTTTTTCTAATCATTTCTTTTGGTTGGCCGTCAAAATGATTATCATACTCACTGCAGGCAAAGGGAAAGAGATTTACTCACTTGCTTCTGCAATCTGCACACTCCCTGTTTTCTGGTAATTTCATGAGAGCTTCCAGCACCTGCTTGCAAAATAATTCTTCTCAGGTTTGAACTCGTGGTGTGTCTTTCATATAACAGTTTGTCCCCATTTTGATGCTAACATGAGGATATATGCTTCAAAGGTTAGATACCTTTTGTTTCCATGACAGATCTCATCTTTTTCCTTTTGTCTGGTATCTAATCAGAAGACCTAGCCCTGGTATCGAGCTGGTACAAAAAAGCAAGCCCTAAGAACGGGGCTCCGCTCCTGCTAGCCTAAACGGATTGCACAATTCCGCTACAAAAACCCACGGACTGCTACGCGTTCATCGAAATGCGGTCTAAACTAAAACAGGCGGAAAAACGTACGCTGGCAACCACGGAAAAATTCGATCTTACAGAACAGCAAATGAATTGAAGGAAGAAAGGAATAAAAAGAGGAGGAAAGGAGAATACAAAGCGAGAAGGAATACAGGACTTCATACCTTCTTATGCTTATCATTCTGTTCCTTAGTCACAGACGCTTTATCGTTGTTGGACACCATCTTCGGCTTGGCTGGCGCGTAGGTATATCTTTCTTTCTTTCCCGAATCAAACCCGAAAACAAAGAAAAAAGGAAAAAAAGCTTCACACAGAGACAAAAATTGCCTGCTCCCCTCCAATCAAAACCAGCCTGCCTCCAAAGAACAACAGGACAGGCACAGGAGAAGTGTCAGATTGCGCGCGAACGAGAACGATAGCGAGAAGGGGCAGGAGAGCTTGCTCGCATACCGTATGTTCATTCCCGTGTAGAAGAAAGTGCTGTTAATGCTACTACTACTACTGCCTTGTAATAAGTTCCAAAAAGAAAACAGAAAGAACAGACAGAGAGACAGCTTTCTCGTGTATGTATGTTGGGTTCCCGTGGAGAAGAAAATTGCTCCTGATGCTATTATTACTGGCTTGCAACTAGATCGCAAAAGGAAAAAAAGAAAGAACAGACACACACAGAGAGCTTGCTTGCGTATGAACGAAGTTCCCGTGGAGAACAAAACTGCTGCTGATGCTACTATTACTGGCTTACAGCTAGATCCAAAAAAACGAAAAAGAAAGAAAAGACACAGAGAAAGAGAGCTTGCTTGCGTATGTACGTGCGGTTTTCCGTGGAGAAGAAACACTGCTGAGGATGCTTGATTACACGCTTGCAACAAGATCCAAAAAGAAAAAGCAACAACAGCTCATCATCGTCGTCAACATCTCTCCCGGGGTCTCCTCCTCGTTTCCGTTGCAAATCGCAATTCGTGGAAAGTAGTATTAGGGCCGAGAGAGAAAAAAGGAAAGAAAAAACCAGCTCATCAGTGCATGATCATCATCGTAATCTCGAGTTCCCGTGTCTTCCGCTGGTTTTCGTTGCGAATCAATCCCGGAACTAGCTAGCTAGCTCTAGGCTAGGGCCAGCTTGCAGAATCCCTTCTCCTTCTTTCTTCCCAGCAAATAATAATACACTACTTTACATGACCACAAAACCGCCCCTTGGGATTCCGTTTCTAACGGCTCCTTACGACGCTTATTAAGATGCTCTGTACGTAAGTAAAGCAGGCTGGGGGGGAGGGGGGGCAGAGGAGGAGACGCTCAAGCTGCTGCTTGCACGGAAGGGGCAACCGAGCGAGGGAGAGTGCATGCGTGCGTAACGCCGCAATTTGTTGCGACGCGCGAAGAGGAAAGAAAAGAAAGAGAAGAGACTCCTTCTTTCCACACGCACGCACGCAGCACAACACAACACAGAAACGTCCAAAACCGCCTCAAACTCCGAAAGCGAGAAAAATCCTCCACGCCCCCCGAAAAACTAAACCGTGGTTGCGTTCGCACAGTTGAACGTTTCAATCAATCTTTCTCAGCACAGTGAAAAAAAGTTGAAAAATACACTCGAGAGTGACTGACTACCTGAAGAAAAAAAATGGGGCGGGGGCCAGGCTCCCCTCAAAGGATTTTCTTTTGTAAAAAAGAAAATCTACCAAATTTGCCACATTTCTAGGATTTTTTTAAAAAATTCACCAAATTTGCCATATTTCTAGGAGTTTTTAAAAATCCACCAAATTTGCCACATTTCTAGGGATTTTTTAAAAAATTCACCAAATTTGCCATATTTCTAGGAGTTTTTTAAAATCCACCAAATTTGCCACATTTCTAGGAATTTTTTTAAAAATTCACCACATTTGCCATATTTCTAGGAGTTTTTAAAAATCCACCAAATTTTGCCACATTTCTAGGATTTTAAAAAAAAATTCACCAAATTTGCCCTATTTCTAGAATTTTTAAAAATCCACCAAATTTGCCACATTTGTAGGAATTATTTATTTTTAATCATGGTACCAACTTGGGTGCTCGTTCCTCAAGCCCTAATTCATCGGCTATTCCCACCAATAAGATTCCTAGATTTTTTCTATTTGCCTCTCTGACATCTAGCCAAATTTAGCCAAGTCCTCTTTTGCTCTTTTGGAGGATTGCCTATTTCACAAAATTGCAAAAAAACAAAACCTCCTCAAGAGTGGGGAGGGGGGGTGGGTCTATGCCTTGAGTGAACCAGCACCCTCAATGGTACCATAGTTTTAAAACCCTAAATTCATGTAAATTGTTTCTACATATTATGAGTAGTGTCCCATGCTTAGACTAAATGAGGGTCTTGGACTTCAAATTTTCAAATTTAACAGTTTTTGGGTTTCATTTGCTCACTAAGAGGCCTCACTCAAAGAAGGTGAACTTACCAGTGCCCACCAGTGTCGTGCATGTAAATGGTTTGGGACTTACACTTTGTGTACGTGTAAAAATAAATATATTTATATAGATTTATGTGCTCTGATAAAACAACATAAATGTAAATATATTTATATTTATATCATTTTACATGGCTATGTCAAAACAATATAAATATATAACAATCTAAAAAAAATTGGTTTTTACTTGAGGAGGGGAGATTTCATAATGTTTTTGAAAAATAGCCAGTTAATTGGCATATATTTTCACTGCTCCTACTTGTAAAGCTACTATAATTAGTCCTGAACCTTGTGAATTAGATGCTGATTTTCAGCACTTCATTCCCAGATTTAATAAAATTCCCGTACTTTATGGATACCCCTGAAAGAAGGGTTTGGGGTGAAAAGAGGCACAAAGACAAGGGGAATTTTGAAATCATCTTAGTATTTACACTTACAGACCCCAAAACATTGACAGAGGCTGTGTAAGTGTATTTGACAAATATTTACACTGGCTTCGTGTAAATGTAAGTGTTAAAAATATATATATAGACTGCAACAGGATAAGTGTAAAAAATTTGGACATGTAAGTGTAAATGATTTGATTTACACTTACACTGGATTTACATGTCATATATATGACTATTGACACTTACACGCACAACACTGGTGCTCACCTACCATTGGTAGCGTGGTTAAAAGGTTTCAAAACCTGAATTTTCTTAGGTTGCTTCTAACCATGGTAAAGAACCTCTCCTTGAACTAAATCAGGGTCTCTGAGTCCAAATTTAACATTTCCTAATTTAAATATGCCCACTTGAAGGCCTCCCTGAAAAAGGTGAAGGTACCATTGTAGCCTCAGAACACTCAATTTTTTTCTCTGACAAATTTTTGCATTCTGACCACCAAAAACTTTATCTTATTCCAAGGAATGGTGTGTACCTAGTTGCTCCTAAGTTTTTACCTGACCCGGGACTGTAAGGTTAAGGTGGAATTTTTTTTTGGTGTTAAGGATGATGTACATTCCATAGCAAAATACTCCATTTTTCAAGGTCGGTTCTTCCATTTTGATTTTTGTCGATGCATCTCATCCATGAACTTGCTAAAATCATGTTTGTTTGAATCGGAAAGAAAAATTCTGCCCATGTCCTTATGTGGGGGTAATGCCCTTTGAATGAAGGACACATTTACTAGAATAAAGCCAATGCTCAACTATGGCCTTCCTCCTTATATTATAGAAAAGAGGTGAATGGAAGAAGAAACAAACCCTAATTTATAAGCCCTAATAAATGTTGAATCAAGCGGAGAGGAGAAACTATAGCTAGCTAGCTAGCCCAAGTGGTTGGGGCAAGGAGAAATAACAAAGCCAGTTCGTCATGCTTACCATTTTCTTCTTACCCGATGTGAAGACATTTTTGCACAGATTTCCCTAGTGAAGACATTTTCCAGGAATTTTTCATTGCACAATGTGCTTGCTGTGCAACTGGTCAAAAGAAAATGAAAAACATTTAACTATGGTTACATCATAAAAGGTATAATATAATGCCTTAAAATGAGGGCATTCCCAAAAGAAAGGACCTAGAACAAGGTCGATACTAAAGAGTCGGAGGGATCTTAACTAATCAAAAAGCACAAATTTTCCACTTAAATAGGTAATAGATCCCATAGGAGAGATCTTCCTCGATACAAGGTGATCTCTCCAAATACAATTGCTAATGATTTACGATGGCAGGCCGAATGAGTTGGGTGCATTATTTTTCAAATTTTTACTCATTGGGTGGGTGCATCATGGAAGTTGTTAGTTGCTTTGAAGGTTCATGGACCACACACCACACACGGTTGGTTAGTTGGTCGGTTGATTGGTCGGAGTGTGTAAGTCCCCACTAGAAAGGTTGACGGAGAATTTCCTACATGTTTTTTATAGTTAGGATTTTCATCCATCCTCTTTCTCTTTCTATGTCTTGGACCGTTTGATTAATAATTTATTGTAGCCTCAAATGTGAAGGTTGACTGCACTTTCCAACTAACTTATTCTCCTCCTTTGCACCTCATTACACATTGGCGGAATCTTTTTTAGTGTATATGAAGAGAGCATTATCAAGCGGAATGTATCTTCCACAACCTCCAAATGGGTGAGCGGTGGATGTAGCACCTTCCCGTGAACAATTTTAAAACGCCTCACCTTCTTTTGTAATGGGCAAATTTTTTTTTAATGATATATGAAAATATGAAAATATTATGCCAGTGCTTTAAATAAGGTAGTAGGTCTATTTTTATGAGAGGATTTTTGAAAGATGATATTTTGGCTTCTGTTTAAAGTTGAGATTAGTTATAGAGTTATGATATTTTGAAGGATTTTGGTTTCTTTCAGAGGATTTTTTTGAAGGTTATATTTTTGCATGGTGAAATATTTGAATTTTCATAATTCTTCTTTTGCCTTAAGATACTTTTTACTGTCAATGGCAAGGCCATAGTGTGACAAACCCCTTGTTATATATATGGAGTCATGCCTAAAGGCTTAGGCTTAATGCTATGGGTTCTATAATACCTTGGTCACTTAACTTTCCCTATAGAGAGGAAGATTGTGTTGATGGGAGATGCTTGTTCTAAAACTCTCATTATTATTGAATTTTAAGATTTGCATCCAAGTGACATTAGAAGAGTTGTAAGCAAGATAGTTTCGATAGTTTCTTATCACGAGAGGGACTGGCTCTTTCCTTTCTTTGATTCTTGCAGGCTGCACATCTTTTGGCCTTTCTATGACCTTTTGGGTGATGATTTCAGCCATGGGAAAAATTGGATTTTTTGACTTCTTCCTTGACCACTTTGACACATGTTTGACGAATGATTAATTAATTTTCAGTATTTCATTGACATATTCCCAAGTATTCGATCAAATTCTGTATATTTTTTCAGAAAATAATATTTCTGCAATTTTTATTTTATTTTATTTTGAAATTTTCAACAATTCTGAAAAATAACACAATTAGTGTCAAACTGGCCCAGGAACCTAAAGGTAGTTTGACTGGCTCTTAAAACAACATGCATGGCTGGAGAGTCTCTTTACCTCCGTGCAGACCCAACAAAGCATTCTTTTTGGTATAATTCTCCTTTTAAGTAAGATATATGTCCCTTGCCTGGATAAACATTGCAATTTGAGTCTTGACCGACTTTTCTTTGGATACTTACTGTGGATATGACTGGACTAAGTATGTCTTTTTTGCAAGGAAGGTAGTTGAGAATCTTGACATTTGACGAGGATGGAGCTCTTTCCTGGCTTGTTGACAATTTCTGATCTTGGGGTTTTCCTCCCAAGAATATTATGTGTAGGGTGGGGCATTCCCAAAATAAGGGTCCTACAAAGAGGCCACATCCAAGACAAGTCATTCATTCTGGGAAGAAGGAATGTCGCCCGCCCATCCACCCACGAGCTGCATGAATCTAAACAATACACAGATTGGTCATGAGCCTTACTTAGCCTTGCCACTTATGAGCCAGAGCCATCTTATTATATCCCTCCCAGTAAAGAGGACTGATATATTCAGGTGCTCTCCAAATACTTTAAGAAATTTCTCCAAGTACTTATTGTTATTGACAAGCAAATCTCTCCTCAGCTCTGTACTTGGGATTTGTCTGCATTCAACCCTCAATGTGTCTTCACGGACAGTGTCTTGTCTTTCTTCCTCCTTGATCAAGGATGCGTAAGCATGAAGTGATGAATTGAACGATGAATGGAGCTGATGAATCATTTCACCTAATTGTGTTGCTCATATGCAACTCCCATGCATCTCTCTCTACAAATAATGTAGAAGCATTACAAACTCAACAGAGTAAGCATAATGAGGAAATCAGATTTCAATGTGCTCTTGAAAAAAAGTGGGATAAAATATATGAACTTCCCACCAATTCCAGAACTTTAAGCACGATAGACTGTCAGAGGCATTATGAGAAAATCAGACTTCAATTTTCTATTAACAAAAAAGTGAAATAAAATATATGAACTTCCCACCAATTCCAGAGCTTGTCATGCTTGGAGAGAAGAACCAATTGGCAAGGCTAAAGCCTCTATGTTCAATGTTTTCTTCTGACACAATAGACAGTGACCAGGTAGTTTATAGGTCAGAGAGTACCAGTATGTGGGATCTTGCTTGTTTAGGATTTTGCCTGCACCATGCTTAGGTTCAGTGTTGTTGTGTTTCTTTCTATTCTGTGATGTAGTCGGAGTGGTCATCATTCATAAGATCATATACTCAAATTTGGCTATAATCAAAATATGAAAGTAGAAAGCATTCAAACATCCTTCTTCTATATTGTGTTCTTTGGGTCACAGTTTTTTTCTTTCAATTTTATGATGCAGTCGCAGTGGCCATCATTGAATATCCATAAGATCATTGCCTTTTTTTTTCATTTTCCTCTTCAGTTACCCAATGGGTATCATACACATGGGAAAATAATAATAATAATAATAATAATAATTTCTCACTAGATTTTACATTTGGTAATGTGCCCCGAGGCAAAGTGGTGTTCATGAAATAAGCTCCCCTCAGGTCCACCTTGCGAGGGTGCTTACTTTGAGTGTGCCGCACTCCTTGCGCATTATTACCCTACACATTTTGTCAAATTTGGCTATAAACAAAAATATGAAAGTAAAAGCATTTAAATAACGTTCTATGTTGTTCACTACCTTACAAGAACTTAATTTAGAGCCTAACAAAAAACATTTTCAAGTTTTCAAATTTTTAAATTCACATTTTTTGAAACAAAAACTAACCAGAATTCACCCCAACAGAAACCTTGTTTAGGTGTTGCTATGAAATCCACCCCACCCACTATTTGAAGCTTGTTATTGCTATCGACTCATAACAAGAGAGCATTTAGATGTCTTTGGAACTTTTCTTAGCATTCAAACTTGCTTACAATCTGGTGGAAACACAGCAAATGAAGGGAAGGTTCATTGCATAATACTGACAATTCGCACATCATTTTTTTCTATTATCACTCTTCAAGGTTTGAGCACAAAACCATGCTTTTTTTTCTTTTTGCAATTTTGTGATGTAACCGCTCTAGCCATTCCACACTTTGAATTAGCCAAATTTAGCTACATATCCTTTGTATGAGTTCCATTGGATTATTTTGCTTGCCAAGTGGAGAAAATTTGCCCACAAAAAAAACCCACTGCCATAGACTCCTTTCACAGAGGTTAACTCTAGTCTCTCAATTGGGTTCAGATATGATTGATAAGCTCTCCTCTATACATTTATGCATGAAGACTTTGACATCAATCCTGCTGAACTTTGTGTCTCCAACCTGTTTCCTCTCTACAGGAATCTTCTTTCAAGAAATTCAGAAAGGCTCATACCTCTCAGGAAAGTGCATCTACCAGGGGACATGCAAACTCAATATGATGTCATCTTTGTTAAAAGAAATTCAAATTTATAGTAATTTATCAATTCAAAATTGTCCAAACAAATATTCATCAAAAAACGTATTTCCAACTGTCGGGATTCCTACTTCTATTCAAATAGGGAATTCATGTGTTCAAAGTCTAAAGAGTCCTTCTTCTAAACTCACAAACTTTGACCCTCTGTTAATACATGTATATCCCCGCTCCCTTGCCTTTTCAAATCCCAAGTTTGCCTTCCCCATTGAATTCATCAATTGTTTCGACCTTGATTGTGAGCTCTAACCTCCAATCTTGAAGTGCAAGCTCTTATACTTATTGCTGTTTTTCTCCTCTCTTTTTTCCTCCTTCACAACAACATGCCCACAACAAGCACATACAACTTCTTGCAAGCCATATCCACCAACAATCCTCTATATATTTTCTCATGTACAAAATCAAGTCTGAAATATAAGGGCAAACATTCAGAAATATTCAATGCAACTATTCAAACTCCAGAAAGCATTTTGAGTTGTGAGAAGGAAAATTTGTATGCACCTATGTTGTCCACAGCTGATGCAATTCCTCTTTTTCAACAGTCAGATGTGCACAAAAGCTTGTCACCTCTCTCTGTAGTTTGTGAGCACCATCATGTCATCTGGGTTACCTGCATAAATGAAACAAAGCAAATTGAAAGGTTATGCAAAATCTGTGAAAAACATTAGAGGTCCCAATTAAGTCTAAGAAACTCCAAGAAGTTCTTTCAGTTCTGCTGCCATGATCATGAAATTAACTGCTCATTAATCTCATCAAGAAATCAATCTACTACCATTGGGCTGATCATGAAATGAGCTTTCCTAGCATTATAACCTAGCTTTCATTGCCTGAAAAACTCCCAACTTATGAACCAATAGGATTTGCTCTCAACTTCATTATGATCAGACCAATCTAGGCTATGAACTACTAACAAGCTCAATAACTCAACCTTAACTAAGGAGCTCCATAGATCCACACATTGTTGCTCCATAGCTCAAAATGGTCTCATCTTGAGCTTGCCAGAAGCCCTCAGAAAGTTTACCAGTCTAGTGGGATAAAAACTGATCTCAAACATTTGACAGATGGAAAACTGTCACAAATTTATCAGTCCTGATAGTAGTTAACAAACCTTGACAAGTGGCAAGATGAGAACAAAAGTATCTTTATAAGTATTGAGAAATTAACCTTGACGACCAGCAAAAAGAGAACAAAATCTTCATAAGTAGTGAGAATCTCTCAATACTCCCAATTTTAGTCAACTGAAAAGAACTGAGAGATGACCCTACAATAAGGAAATGGATATTTCAGATCTGACCAAAAAGAACACAGCAACCATGATAAAGAGGAAACCCCACCCTAAGGAAAAGAGAAAACCAGACCACAAGACAGTATTAAGAGAACAAAAGGGAACAGAGTTTCTTGTAAATTCTATACTTGTTCCCTATAGACTGCACCATCAAAAAGGATCCAAAATGGTTTCCTTCCAAGTTTCTCTACAATGAATTTGAGACTCATAACTAAAATCAGGCCTCATGGACCACCAACAAAAGACTAACATCTTAGCTTTCATGCACTGTCTTAGTTCCTGAACCTAACAGCTAGCATCACAACTCCCATTTCCTTCAAAGTCTGCAAGACCAACAGCTAGCCTCCATGCACTGCTGATGTGCACACAGTTAGATCTCTTCAGTGTTGATGGGACAGATTGGGACTAATCCCTGTGTAAACATCAAATCAGACACAAACTTTAATGTGAAGCACTTTGGATTGGGTTGAAAAGGTTGCTGGGATGGGTGACTAACCTAGACTCCCTGTGCTGCCACAATCAAGAGCTCACCTCCTAAATAAACTAGCAATGTATTACAGGCTCTGTATTACAATAGGTTTGAGATGCAACAAAAAACAATTTCTGTCAACCTGCTTCAATTAGTGGTGTCAAACTTCTTCTTAAAGTTTTTTTCTTAAGGCCATAACAAATCACATGCTACATCAAGAGCTCTGTAAGCAACACAACACAGAAACCAAAGGCAGCCACTCCAGTTTCAAATGGAAAACAGAGGGCAAAAGACTGTTGAAATGGGATACTCGTTGAAGGTGTAAGACAGCATGAGGCTTTGTTAGATTATGAAGAAGCACAAACTAATGTTTGTGTAAAGCTGCTAGGATTACAGATCCAAAACAATGAATAATTAATGCTGGGAATTTAATCAGGCACAAGAGCTGTCGTTAAGCCAAGAGCCCAATGAGTCTACATCATTTTGATCAATGGAGAGGGTTTCAACACTGAGGGTCTTAATAATCCAAAGGAATAGATCGAAACACCATTTCCTGCACCATCCACAAAAATAATCAATGAGAAAGTTTGAACATTGACAAATACACATGCCACAAAAGACCACATGAATTTCCAGAAAATCCCATGTTACTGTAAAAAGCCTTTTAAGTAAAGATTTACTTCCAGATGCTTCAGAACACCGCTGGTATTGGAGACAACCAAGAAATATACAAACTAGACTTCATGCCCAGGTCAAAAACTTCTATTCTCTCCAACATATTGGAGTCAAAGATACTTACCTCCAGGGTCTTGTATGAGTACAGTACAAAGGTCCAGCAATGTATAATGTGATTTCTCAACAGACTGCAATGAGTGTCAAACATAGTCGCAATCCTCACTCTAGCACCTTGTGTGATTGCAGCAGAAAGCTCCAGAAATGCTTCGTTGGAACATACACTTTGAGTTATCGAGAATTTAGAATCCAGTGTCAGAAACATGTGCTTTTATGTCAACAAGTGAGTTCTGAATGCTTAGAATGTGACAAGCATCTGACATTTGTTACCTAGTGCTCAAGTCTCTCCCTGCCCTTCCCCCCAAAAATGCCCAGCCAGAAGGCTGACGCATCAGAGACTCAATCCCCAGAGCAACAGTATGAACTTCCTCAGTGTCCATCACAAACCAATGAACTAGAGAATGATAAAGGCCAAGCAACATCTCAGTAACTCCCCACCTCCAGATCTCATTGCCGGTTGCCCAAGACTGCAGTAAACATTAAAAAAGGCCATACCTGACTTACTTTCTTACTTTGTGACATGTGCTTTCATGATTAGAAACGTACAGGTGAGCTAACCATGAATTTCAATGTAGTTCATATCCATACAGTGAACTTGTTTGTGTTGGGGGCAAGCGTTGGTCACTCAAGCACCACCATAAAAGTGAGGAGCTTTAACGCCTAATGCGTAACAGGACATGAGTACCTGCTGCCCACCATCCAACACAACAAAAAACAGTAGATGCAATGCACAGAATACATACCACCTATGAAGGGCGGATGCACCTTTTATAAATTACTACAGATACTCTCATAACCCAGACTAAATTTCTTGCCTGATTCAGAATGTGACATTGCCTTGCAAGGAACTTACAGCAGGCACCACAGATTACCTGTTGCTTCATCTTGTCATCGCCATAAGGTGTCCTAACCTTCAGCAAAGCCTTGTCACTTTGCAACAACACAGTTGAATATCATAATCTTAGGAGGCAATAACCAAGCAAAAAAGAACCTAATAGACATGCTTGCCAACTGTGTGCTACTAACTGTAAACATTCATTTTATGGGTCGATACCTCAGGAGGAGCTAAATATTGCCATAGCCAGCTACACTATATAAACAATTGAAGCAAATTCATGAATGATTGAGCAGAAGATGAGATGAATTAAACACCCATGAAACTAGCCACAACCATACTAGCATTCATTGGAACAAATCATTCTCCACAGCGAATTACAGAGGTATGCTAGAAACACCTGCTGCAGCTGTGCAAGAGCAGCAGAAACTGATCAGGTCCCCACTTACAACCCGCGTCTATGAAGAGAGGATGCAGACTCCACATTGTCCTCCTTTAGCACTGATTGTGCTTCTGGCTGGAAGGAGGGCTGCTACAATGTTGTTCACATGCATGCACATAGGTGGTTAGTAGAGTGTTGTGTTCTTCCACAGCCAGCGCAAGGGCAATAGTGAAGGCCACTAAGACTCACAACTCACTATTAGAGTAGCCAAGACCAGAAGGCTACTGGATCCCCTAGTTCAAGATTTAGGTCTAAGAAAGGAATGCATGCTAGAGAATCTTGGTAGTCAGCAGTTGAACAAACAGATTGACAGATAGATTGCTCTGTCACAAACTTGACAAGTTCAAGGTACAGAATACATCTGATTCCAAAAGCACTGGGATGATTGCACCAGACCACCACATCTGAGACTAGACTCTTTCATCACCAAAGCTATTTCTTTGAAAGAGGTAAATGCTAATGACACTGCTGCAATGGATTGTATTTAATGCAGTGAGCAATATGGTCCAATCACTAACAACCCTAGTGTGCACCCACTATGGTCTCCAGAACACTGAATGTGGGTCCAGAAACCGACCATGAACTTGCCAACAGGTCTCAGATTGTTGCCAGATACTCCACCTTGGTCCAGTTGAGTTAGGCCCTCTCTGCCAGATGAAGCTGGTAGACATCAGTTCATAATAAAAGCCACCTTCAATGGAGATTATAAGCACAACCCAGAGATGAATTTTGGCTACTCACCAACACAGTAGCATGAACCTATGAGAAGTAAAAAGACATGCATTTATGCATGCCTGTCCTCACTCCACAGTCCTACTCATAAAGCATGGAAAGCACTAGGTTCACTAGTCCAGCCTTCCTCAGACATTCTGATGATGTCGATGGCGATCTTTTTCGCGAACCAGTTCAGAGTCTCTCTCTGCATTCACAAACAGACAGACTCACATGAAAATCAATCCATTTATGAACACACAATCCTACCACTTATCTTTGACTATAAAGCTCATAGAGCAAAAATGAAGCCCAACATCCATAATATGATACAGTAGCTTACAGTACCTCCATTACACATATTCATTTTGATCAACCTGTCCATATTGTAATAATAAATGTAATAAAAAATCATTAAATGCTAATTTGTACGGAAGAACAGACCCAACATTTCACCTCGAGATGATGGATACTGCCACAACTTCTCAGACTGGCCTGCAAGAAAGGACACAGAACCCATTAGTTGCGAATGGAAGCTAAGCTATTAAAACTAACCAGACTGCAAAACATTGAAACTTGTAAGTGAAAAAAAAATGGAAATCAGTGGACACACACTGCAGACCACAGGAAAACCCAACTCATTAGATTTATAGGGCATGAAATTTTGATATTCCAATTCTAGTTCCTTAGAAAGAAGCTGGCAACTGGCTCTGTGTTGCTAATCCTAGGGAAAGAGTCCTCAAAATCCAGTGTGATATGGGTAGAACAATTTGATTAAGACACTGAACACATCTCTTATCTGCACACAAACTCATGAACAAAGTCAAACTTGCCTCAGGTTTTTCTGAGACCAAAGAACATGGTAGGAAGAAGGACCTCTAATGGATGATGGCAGACATGCTTCCACATGTGTGAACCTCACCTAAGTCCCTGCTTCTTTCTTTATGTCGATACTCTTTACCCTTCCCACTTTCTCGCCCCCGCTCCTTTTCTTTCTCTCTAAGCCTTTCCCTGTCCTGCTCCCTCCCTCGCAACCTACTGCGGTCCCTCTCTCGCTCTGCATCCAAGTCTCGGTCAATTTCTCGCTTGTGGAGCTTAGACCTATCCCATTCCTCCTCCCTACTTCTGTGACCTGCTCCATCTTCAAGGTGATTAGCAGGCTTTTCCTTTCCTGATAAAGCATCACCCCTCAACTCCCCATTAGAAGTAGACCCTCGAACCTCTTCCAAATCCTTCCTCCCATTCTTCATAGTTGAGCTCTTTGTTCTGTTTGAATCCTCTACAAAAGTAGGATCCTTCGCAACCCCACCATCTGAGCTCAAAGTGGTCAGTACCTGGTGTACAGGAGCAGCTCCATTGGTCATCTTCTTCACCAATCCTTCCTGCAGATAAGAGATCCCCTGATTAGAACTTCTAGCCCATGTGCCACAATAGGTGGCAGGAAGTTATATTAGTAGTCCATGCAGTAAAAAGTAATCAAGCAGTGTATACAAGACACCAGCACTAGAGCAAAATGTCTGAAGCCTGTGTATACACACAGTCAGTCCCTGGACCCAATTTGAAAGTGATCAAAAGATTCAGAAAGGGATTCAAGGTTTTTTGTAAATGCATTCAAGCCTGAACTAAATCTGTAGAAAAGCATGTATGCACAGTAAGAATTTCTACAATGAAGGCCCAGGCCTCTCACACAACTAAGATGCTTTTACTCTAGTAAACAAAGAGCATCAATAGACAAATGCCTGTAAACATCAGCATAGAGAACCTAAGATTCTAGGTAATGCTATATCTAACAGAGTAGAAAGGCACAGACATTACGCACCTAAGAAAAAATCCAAGTATAACTAATACATAAAATAGATTTGTGAACACAAACAATCAAGAGCAGACCTGTGTATCCAAAGGACAATCCCAGGCCTTGCTGGCCAAGACAAACGATTTGGAGCTTTGTCCCACTTCAATATATCCAGCCTTTGGCTGTTTATAAAGTGTTGCAAGAACTTTGCACACAGTCTGAACATCACTCCATTTTGCATCAAATACTTCCCACCATCTGTCTGGCAGAGGCACTTTAAATCTTCGAGCTGCAGCATACACTACCCCACATGCCACTACCTCGCTTTTGAAGCGTACACAAAGACTGGTGCGTAAGCTGGAACAAAAAATAACCAGGTTTATCAGCTCAGATCACCAAAAAAGCAAGCACAAGGGAAAAGGGGAATAGTTGCCTATGATGTGGATCAGGGTATGAGCATAAACTGTAAGAAACAGAACAGATTGCATCAGAGCTTCTGCAGCTAGGAGACTATAGACACATTGCAAGGTGCACAAACAAACGTGGGGGTATTGACAGGAGACCCAAGTTCCTCAGCAAGCTGCAGATGATACAACAATTTCCATGAGCCCTAGCACACCAAATACAGCAGAACAACACAAAGCTAAAATCAAGATCCACAAGTGCCAATAAACTCCTGAAGCAGCACAAAAACTGTATAGGAGCAAGGCCCTTAACAGTTTTTTTAAGCCCTGAGAAACAAAACAAACAACCAGAGCAGCATAAAAAAAGCTTGCTACAAAAGTCAGTCTATGAATAGTGACTTGTTGCACCCATATCACCTGTCATTTGCAAGGTTCCAAGCCTCCTGCATCAGCTCCACTGGTGCCTCAAGAGCCTTCAAGTAGCTCATGATGAACTTGTGAGGATGCTCCACATGGCATATGAATCCCATTTCCTTCAAAAGATGACGTTCAGTTCTGATCAACGCAGTCTTCATCTCCAAGTACTTCTGCAAACCATACTGAGGCTCAAATTCGGTTCCAAGACTGGTGAATGCCAAATAGAAAACATCAGATGAAAATCATAATGGTGCAATTTGGGTAATAGAACAAACCGGTGAATTCAGATCAAGGACCTCAATGGGTAGATTATTACGCCTGCGTTCCATACGCCAAAGCACTTGTAACACTGCTGAAATCTCCTTTGGGCTCTCTTCAAGCTTTGCAGCTAACCAAACACAGCTTGCTGCAACACTCTGCAAAAGAAACCCAAAACGATGGAGATTAGGGTTACAAAACAATGACAAGCTTCTTCTCTTTGAGTGAACAAGCTTCCAAGTTCTGAAAAGCACAAAAGAAAGAAGTTCAAGAAAATTGAACGACAAAAAAGCAAGAGAATTGAGTTCACAGGAACTATACCTTGACATTGAAGCGGGTGAATGACTTCTTGCAATAGAAACGATGAAAAAGCACTTGCCCTGTAGCCATCACCGCTTGAGGCCTATCCACAGATGGTCAAGGAAGGTCACAAAACTGGAAATACAAACCCTAAACAAAGGACTGTATAGAAAGTTCCAGATGAAAGCTTCCAAGAGATAATTGGAGAAAGGATTTCATTTCAAAAAAAAAACTGAGAAACTAACATTGCACATCAGGTTCCCTAATTCACCAACAGAACTCTCGATCAGCCTCGGTACACAGAAACATCAAACACCGATGAGAGAAAATGCACCAAACGTCAAAAAACCTGGACAGTAAAATTGGAGAGAGAGAGATATATATGTACAATTTCAACAAGATGCCGCACTCCTGAATGATCTCACAGCCATAGATACGCAAGAGGTTTTCGACATTTTCGTCAACGCCGTCTCTCCTGGAAGGCGAATCCAGCATCTGTTGGTGCGAGACATAGAAGGTGTCTAGCGTGGTGTAAATCATTTGTGCCAGCCAAAGGCTTTTTCCAAACTCGCTCCCGCACGCGGGCGCCACAAAATCGCCAATCCAACAACAAAAAACAAAACAAACCAGAAGCTTGTGGAGAAGAGCGATGGCAGCGAAGAAGAAGGGGCAAAGCTCGTCGACAAAACCCGGACAAGACCATTCTCCGGCATCCTCGCCCGTCCGCGACGAGCGTAGTAGGGTTTCTACTGGCTACAGACGGTAGCCAGGCCTTCTAGGGAAATCATGCCTATAACCGAACAAGACCGGTAATCGAACGGCTGCTGATAGATCTCTTCCCTGTTGGTAATCGTGTTGGTAATCGTGCATCAAATTTTCTATTATAGAATTTTTTGTGGGTAATTTGGGCATCAAATTTTTTTTTCATTTTTTTATTTTTTTAATCGAATGTTTGGTAATTGGCTATTATTGTGTTTGGAGATTTTGAAGGACTTGATCACTCATAGGTAATATGTTGTTCAAAAAATGGGTAAGCATGAAAGTTTTATTTATTAGAAACCATGAAATTAAAGTTTTGTTTGGTAATGGGTATATTTGATCATTTCAAGTAAATCCTTTTGTTGTTCTTCATTTATTTTTTAATGTGATGTGTAAAAATTATAAATATATTTATTTATTTATTTATTTATCATTTCAACAAACCAATTCTTTGTTCTTTCGACATTCAATTTTGATCATTTTCCTCTTTTTTTTTGGCTTTTTAAAAAAATAATAATAATCTATGCCAAATTTGTTGTTCATGTATAATATTAGGATGAATAAATTGAAAAACTTTTGTAATTCCTCTTCGGCTTTCACACACCTTCCTTTCTCACTCTCCTAACTCAAAAAGTTTACTCCCCATTTCTTGAATTGTTTGGGGTCAAAAGGTTATTGACAAACTTTTTAAATTTTAGCTTGGGTAGTTGGAATTTTTATTGGAATCCCAAAAGGAAACAATACCCTAGTAGTACCTTGGCCAATTTGACACTAGTAAATATATTATTTTCAAAAATGATGAAATTTTCAAAAAATTATTTCTTCCAAATCAAAAAAATATATTGTGAAGGATAATAGTGAATATTTAGGAATATTCGATTTGTTGAAATGAATTTTTTCAAAATTAATTATTTATTCGATGGACATGTGTTGAAATGGCCAAGGTACCACGGTAACTACAACAAGAGTTTCGAAGCTCAACAAAACTTTGCATTGCAAAATGAAGAGTTTGAACAAACAAAAAGAGGTCTAGAGAGACAAAACATGATCCAAGAAAGATTCTAACCCTTGAGCAAAATGGCCAAAAACTTTCAAGCTTGATTAGTCAAAACATGTTTTGTTTTGGAATATAACTTTGAGGGTTTAGAGTCTAAAAACTTTGACTTGAAAAACAAATTTTCACACATGTTTTCATAGTCTTAATGTCCCTTTGCTCTCATATTTTAGGCTTTCAAGCCATCATGTCCAAGCCTTTGACTTGCCCTCATGTTCTAGGCCATTAATCCTTCTTGTCTTAATCCCTTGAGCCTTAATGTTTTAAGCCTTTAGATGCATTGAGTCCTAACCCTTTAGGTCCTCAAGCCTTTTGGACTTGACTAGTTTCTTTTCTTCAATTTGGTAATGTAACCATAGTGATGAGCATCCCCAAAGATTTTTTTTCCTTAACTTGACACTTTTGTAAAGGACCATTAAAATAATAGGCAATAGACAAGATTATGGCAATACTCTCCCCAAAATAATTCATTTCTAGGCAATATTTTATGACTCTAAATTCTGAAAAAAAAATTATCAAAAAGAAAGTTGTGTCACCAATATTTTGTTATAATTTGCCAAAAAAGTTAGCCTTGAGGTTTGTTAAATTAAAAATTAACTCATTTAAACTTTTCCAAGTTTGATTAATGATTTCACTATCGAATTGGAAAGTTTTTAAATAGTTTTCTTCTTAGGCCAAATCAAGGTCTAATAGGTAATCAAATATGATGTAGGGTTGGTCAATTACTAAACCCAATGGCTTTTCAAGGTTTTTTTACATGGTCTATGTCATAAGGTTAGGTAGGAGTTAGGCCGTCAAGTTTAAATAGGGTTTATAGTGGTTTAAATAAGGTCTTAGGTTTGGTATGGTAGAGATCGGAAGTAATATCAAATGGTATACCAAGGTTATATTCCAATATCAATATAAAGTGCATATTTGTGTCATACCAACCACAAATCAACCTTAGACCTTATTATGAAAACAAGGGTTAATATGAAAGTTTCTTAAGTTATATAACATTTAGCATGAAGCTAGCATGATTTTTTCATGAAGATTCAATATTAGTTCACTTGTTATGTTTTAAAATCAACACCCAAATGATTTTGACTAGTGTTTCAAGTGGGTATCAACATTTGGGTGATTGCACATTCCATTATACACAAAAGGAGTCAATATTTGATGTATATAAACTACTAAAAAGATCACAACTTATAATGCATTTTTTTACAAAAAAATTATTTTATATTTTAGTTGAATTGGGCTTTAAAACTAAAAAAATTAAAAAAATTATCAATATTTTTTTTTTCATTTTATATTAAAATAGCATACACTAATCACATTATAAAACATGTTTGAAACACCTTATTTGATAAAAAATGTACCTTTTTTATTGATTCAATAAAATTATTCCAATTTTGTGAATAAATAAAATCAACGCCTTCCCCAACTATAATGTGATTAAAAATACAATCCTCCCAAAAAAAATCCAAACCAAATTTTTATATCATCCAAATGCACACATGATGGTTAAATATCAACATCGTGAAAAAGATGATTTATTATATTTCAATAGTTATACATGAAAAATTTCACTGAAAAGTTCAATTAAAAGTTGTTAATTATCCAAACCAATATGGTCATAATATTAGGTTCCAGGGCTAATTTTTGGCTAGTATGTGACAAATGTATACCTGATATTGAAATTGATATATGATCGATATTAAATTAATTTTACATCAATTAAGTCCCTACTAGGTTTATATTTTAAAAGTTGGCACATTATTTCAAGTTATACCAATATGGTTAGTTATTTAATACTCAAAATTTTAAAATAATACCATGTTGTCTATTTATTAAGGTTAACATGTACTTGCCTAAAACTAATTTGATAACTATTGGATTTCTTTTTTCCAAAAAAATCTAGCAAGTAAAGGTCAAGTATATGGACCCTTTGACTAATGAATCTCATGAAAAAATTTCACCCATAAGCATCCTTTTCAAAATGTCAATTTGTTTTTTTAAAATATGTTTTTAATTGTTGATTATTCACCAATTCTTTCATAAAAATTGTGTGTTTTATGGAAATTTTCAAAAACCAAGAACCATAAGTTATTTCAATTTTGGATATTTTAAAAAACCTAGAATTCAAGGTTATAACAAAATTCAACAAACACCCAACATTAGTCTTCACGTGAAAAACATTATATACAATTTTAATGAAGATTATAAAGGCATTACACCACAAACTTTTTGAACCACAATTTGACAACAATAGTCACAAGAAAGAAAATGATTTTCTTAACCAACCAAATTATACTTGGCAAAAAAACTTTACTTATTTACAATTATACTATTATTATTATATCAAAGTTTCCACGCTAACTAACCACATTCACCAACTACCTACAAAGATTAATTATAATGGTAGATTTGGTATTATCAATTTGTTTGACTTTTTGTTAATATCGTAATATGGCATGGCATTTCCCATTGCTCACTTCACACAATTACAATGATGTGGCATGTTTTATGTCAAATGGTTAACTATGTTGGTGGGCCTTGTTTATCAATTGGATAGATTATGGATGCTTATCATTAGTTTTGGTCCAACTATGTTGTATTATCTATAAATAATAACCATTGTTTTCAACTTTCTTACCATTTGATTCTAATTAGGAGAATTTGTGACCTAATAAGTAACCCTCATAGGCTACCTATTAAAGCTACCTAGGTAATCGGCCCTAATAATCACTTAATAGGTAGTTAGCCCAAATAATTTTAATAGATAACATGCCTAACTTATGAGGGTTACATAACTGTGCATGGGTCCAATTTTTTTAAGGTATATCAAAATCATGTCATGTCACCTTTTTATGTATTTTTTTACCTAATCTTTTTTTACCATATAAAAACTAATTTATGGATGGTTGTGATAGAATTTAAAATTGTAATGGTTTAAAATATGATACTTATGAAATATTCAACGCTTTTTAATTCATTAGTTTTGATGGGGATTAAAATATATTGAAAAAATGACTTTAATAAAGATTAGGTCATTTTTGTTTTGGGTGGTGCACCTTAAAGGATTTTCATCTACTTGAGAATTAAATTGAATAATGTTAAGTAGGTTATCATTTATTTTGAGATTACTATTACATATTCTCCTACTCCACATTTTTCATTCCATTTATGTGACACACTTATTATCATCATCTCAAAAGTCCATTATGAGTACATTTTCCTTTAAAAATTCATCCATATTTTTAATATGATTCTCATCAAAATTTATGGTAATATGGATAATTAAAATTTAATGATGTTAATGTTAAATCTCAATTTACATTTTAAGTTCATCTAAAATATGAAAAAACTACAATTATGACAATCCAAATAGTCCCTTTAATTGTGGTTTCACCCAATAAACACATTATTATTAAATAAGGTGTTGAGTGATAGTAATAATGCAAAATTTGTTTGATGAATTTATATTCAAAAAGAAATATTTCTATTATGTGATTTGTACAATTTTCATAAATGTTTTGTTCATTTTATTATGATTGATCATTGATCAACTTAATTGTACTTGAAAATGTACCACCCGTTTTATAATCAACTTTTGTTTATTTTCAACTCTTGTAATTAATTTACTTTCACCTTGTTTAATCGCAATTGCATTTTCACATGCTTACAAATGATTACAACATATACACTTGTAATATAATCAAATGTTTCATTACAAGGAATTATTGTATTAATGACTAGTTTTACAATTAAATTTTAATCATAAGTGCCACTTGGAATTGTTATAATGTCTAGTCACCTTGGACAAGTTGCATAAAGAATCTCAGTCACAAAACACATTATGTGGCACCCAATTGAAATGGCAATCATATCAAGGTGTGATGAATATCAACTTTTTATCCAACTAACATTTAGCCTACTCAGCACGATCATTTGTGACTAGGTTTACAACTAAAAATTATAGTCACATGAGGTGTTTCATAGTTGACTGATATGTATGCATGTGGCAATAATCCATTCAACAATCCTAAGTTAAGCTAAAATAAGTAACCTAACATAAGGTAGGTAGGTAAGTTTTTACGACAAGTAAGTGGGAGTAGGTTATAGGCTTAAGTAGGTAGGATCCTAGAATTTTTTTGTTCATGGTTACAAACCTCTTTTATTGGCTCATCCCAAATGGCAAATGCAGCTTGAATGTTTATAGTGCAAACCATAAAAAAATAAAATTCCACCTAACTACATATTTTACAAAATTCAACTTGTAAACAAAGGATATTGGATAAATTATAATGAAAGGGTAATTACACTACAACATTATATAAGTGGTATAAAAAGACTCATGTATGGGTTGAATATTGAATTATCAAATTTTAATAACTTACCTACATGTTTGGAATTTTCATCTAGGTAAATTATCATTCTTTAAACCTTAAACCCTAAATCATAGGAACAATTATTTGAATGCTTCAACATGTTTTCATGACAAAGCTTCATGGCTAAGGTGAAGTTTTGTAAGATGCAACATATAATTGCTAGAGATATATTTCTAAACATTGTGCTTCTTACAAAAGGATTTACAATGACCATCCATTTGTGATTAATTCTCAATATTCAAACATCTTTCAATTGAAAATTCTATTGTTTGTAAGGTTCCAAAATTTTCACCATGTACATATTTATAATCTTATGAAAAATTATTATCATTTCCACATTTTTCTTCTAGGCGTAATAATGTTGATAAAAACATGTAGAAGAATAAATTGTTGATATTAGAACTTTACTAGCAACATAATCACTTAGTAGAATATATTATGTTAGTATTTGAATGAAGTATGTTTCATGCTTGTTATTTGGTTAATAATGGCACCAATAAAAACTTAAGCCTTGAAATCTACATGGGTGATATATTAGACGATTCCCAAGGTGGGTATTTGATAATTGAACCTTGTGCATAACATTTGGATAACACCCAAAAATATCATGGTCAAGGTTGTCTAATATTGATGTCATTGATTTAGGTCTTTTGGTCTTAGTTTTATGTAAGCCATAATCTATAACATGTTACCCATGATGTTTTGCAGGTCCAATTTATTTTCCTCAACTTTAAGAAGGTTCAAAATCCAAAAGTTGTTTGCCTAATAAATTACACACCCCCCCCCCCCCCCCCCCCCCCCCCCCCCCCCCCCCTCCCCCACCAATCACCACCAAACAGGCACCAACAAAAAAAAAACAATAAACAAAAAAAAACACCAAACACCAACACAGAGAAATA
>Ga0116229_10000159_pt1 | contig 71223 bp, 53 predicted proteins | sample S1TSphgellanicum_3_FD_87313 | JGI IMG/M metagenome (GOLD analysis project Ga0116229, IMG submission 87313) | Host-associated microbial communities from peat moss isolated from Minnesota, USA - S1T2_Fc - Sphagnum magellanicum MG | ecosystem: Host-associated > Plants > Peat moss > Unclassified...
GGCGGGGGGAGGGGGGGGTGGGGGTGGGGGTAGGTGTTTAGCGTCCTGCAGTAGAATGTACTCCTGGCTCACACTGGACCCAGATTCCAAGAAGAGGCCCATGCAAGAGGTGGCTGATGACTATCACATCTAATCACAACATGGGAAGAAGAAAAACCATGAATATAAAAAAAAAGGCAGGGACGGAACCCATCCACAAGAAACACAAGGCAAATAGAAGCACGAGAACACATGTCACAAAAGAACATAACAATCAGGACACTGTTAATACACTAATAGAAATAGAGGATCATAAATTAAAAAGGTGTCATCTACCACAAATCGACTACCAACAAAGGTGCAATAGATGTGATGTGTGGAAGAGATGAAGAATGCTTCCCAAGCATAGCAACACGGTGAAAAATTGCAATGGCATGTGCACATTGGAGGACTATGGACACACATAGTTGATAATAAGAAATAAACACCACAAGAACTAAAGATGATGCAACCCTGTAAAACTTTATTGATAGACACACCGTAGATTAGGAAAATGTACAAAGGGATAAGAAAAAAGGTGGGAAAAAAAATTTTTATGGGAGATCAAGTTAGCTCAAACTAGATGTCAAAACCTATCCATGTCAAAAATTGACCACTTGTAATACATCGGCCATATTTTGCCATATCAAAAACAGTTCACTTGCTATAAGTCGATCGTGAAGATGGGAGATGTGTCATGAAGGGGTGGAAGTCAAGAAGTAACTAGCCCTACGACTACCACCTAACTTAAGATGAAGGATGCTTGCAGCCCTTACAATGTGATTGAATTTTTTTATCAAAAAAAAGTAACCAAGCCGAAAAAAGGAAGGCCTTTTGGTCCTTTCAAACTCCAAATGGCATTGGCACAATTGTGTAAAAACATATCCACCTGCTTATGTAAACATCAAAATACCTCCATTGCTAAAAGGAAGAATTGATCGACAGGGTGTTGGTTACAATAGCTCCATTCTTTGGCTTGAACCACATCAAAAGCAGTAAATTCTTGGATGGTGCAAGATCAAAGAAATAAATCCGCCCATGTTGGGTTGGCAATGACAACATTGATTAAAGTGCGAATGTTATCTTTGTGTCATGAACACAAAAAACTATAAGAACAAGAATTAAGCCAAGGACACAGCAAAGAAAACAAGTCATAAAAAATGCAAACCTAAATCTAATCCAAGATTAAAAACACAAAGACACAAGGCAAAAACATGGCATATGTTAAAAGATGATTTAAAGATAACTTTATTCTGATAATGTATGAAAACAAAGGCTATGACAAAAAATCGTATCCAAAATTAATCTTAAACAAATTGAAGGTAATGGGAATTCCTACCCCTATTTACACCTCATTGGGGACCTAGCTCAAGGAAGCGTCCATAGAGGCTTCCATGTGTGCATCAACCAAGGAAGCTTTTTGAAAAACTTCCTAACTAATAATGAACTAAAACTTAATTAAAGATTAACTTATACCCATTGGGGACCTAGCTCAAAAAAGATTCTGTGGAAGCTTTCATGTGTGCACCAACCAAGGACCCTAAACCCTAAACCCTAAATTAATGATGAATTAAAAATCAACGAAAACTTAATTAAAGGTCAACTCATAGTTAACTGAGAGTTAACTAAAAATGAACTACGAATTAATTAAGAATTAATGATGTTGCAAACGATGATGTAGGCGACTATGTTGGTGCAATCGATGGATGATGGTGGTGTCCATGACACTTTAATGAACACAATGTTGACTCGTTAACGGGAGGAATTAAATGTGTTAGAAGGAAATGCATGTAGTTGTTCTTGCCCCATGTAGAAACTAACATCCCTTGCAATGGCAATAAAGGTGTCACGAATTACATCATAGGTTCATGTGCATTCATTGCCATGAACATAATGTAAAAGGTGGATACCCATAGGGTCAATGACTATGTGTGCACACGCATTGAAGGATACCTACAATTGAAGGATGGGACAGTCCAAGTTGTATTTGAAGCACTATGGAAAAAATCAAGGAAGTTAGTCAAAAACCTGGGAAGATTGGTCAAACTATAAGCCAAATACTTGCCCCTAGCTAGAACATGATAGAATTCAAGCACAATGGGCTTCAAATATCCCATCAAAGAGCATGTTGGAAAGGGTATGATGGTGTAGACACTCCAAGACGAAATCTTGAAGTCAAGCCATTTATTGTCCGATGAATTGTTCAAACAAAAGAAAACATGCACAAACTAAAGGTGGTAGAAGATCATATGCTAACTTGAGGTGTTGTTGGAAAAGGAAGGTGTTATTATCGACTTGTGTTAAGGCTTCAAAAAGGAAAGGACGTTGATTAACCATAAACCTAACAACTATGATTGAAACTACAAAGGCCCAACTCCTTAAATAGATTATTGGGGCGATGGTGGCCATTAGTATGATACCAATGCCATCAAAAGTTATTGGGAAATAAGCTTGTTTACGAGCTAAAAATCCTTCTAGGTTATCAAAGGATCTTGGACCCAAAAGGTGCCCAAACACTTGAAGGAAGGAGGAGTCAAAAAATAAAAAGGTTTCTATGAAAGTGGAAAAAGGAAATGTAGATTGTAAAAGATATGAAGGTCGTTGCATGAAACAATAAGTTAAAACTCCAAAGGCTACCTAAACTATCGCAACCCTAGCCTTAGGCTCACAACCAAGGCAAGGGCTTATAAGGTTGCAAGCCAAGAGGGAAGCCAAGGAGTGAAGGAAAGTGTGAGGGAATGAACCCTCACACTCCCAAAGGAGCTTCCACTTTGGGAGTTGGAGTCCCGGTGGACTCCCAATTGTTCAGAGAGCGATTGCAAAGGTCAAAACCCAATGGCTCGAGAATTTTTTTACCCCATTAGAAAGATATTGAAACGTAGATGTCTAAAATGGGCTTGCATCACCCATTTGGACATCTGAAACACAAGTTATGGTCAAGAAAAAGGCCAGGAGTCAAATTAACAATTTGACTCCCGACCACTAAAAGTTGGGAATTAACTCGATTTCCTTGTGTGTAGGTGGTGTGCGACATACCGTTGGAAAGTTCTCGATGAGGGCTACAACTTTGTTTTTCAATCGAAGTTCTATACACCAAATTATGGGGCCCTAAAGTCGCAGGAGTCCCAACTTTGGCAATTTCGGGACTCCCACTTGGGAGTCTCGGGACAAAAAGCCATTTGGATGTGGGTCTCGTGGAGAGGCAAAAAATATACTATAAGGGAAAAGGTGGTGGTTTCCCCCCAAGTCCAGGCTGTGGTGAATCTTGTGAGTTTGAGTTGCCCGTGGCTCGTCCTAGCACCAAAAATGCTCCAACTATGCACTAACCACCTTGTGTTGGTTTTGTGCAGGTCCGTGTGAATAGTTGATGCTTGTCACTCTTCTTAGTCCCATCCTCTAACATGGCATCTTTGATGAAAGATAATGTGAATTATGAAGTGCTCAATGGAACTACTAAAATTTTTATTCCTTCTTATGAGGTGGTAAATTGGGATGGGGTGTTGAAGTCAAGTAGTAGGCCAGAAGGTGACCATGCTACACATTTATGAGGTTGAATAGAAAGACCTATCACATGGAGTTTGGTTTGAAAATGTTCATATGCAAATGATACAATAGAAAAGGGACCAATGATGTGAGTGTCATCTACAATGGATGGAAATAGACAAGAAGGGAAATCATTGGCTATGAAACGCAAAGCATTAAAGTGGGTTAATGCAAATAGTGCCCGTCCCAAGGGATCACTATGATGGGTTCCCATGGCAAAAGGGATGACTATGGCATCGCCTTCACAATTATGATGGCTATAAAACATGGGAGACTCAAATGCATAGAATGCAGGAACAAAGGAGGTGAATTACATGATGTCTCCAATTACTACATGAAGTTCTTAAAATATGACCCCTCTTTACATTGAATTGAAGGCATTTGCCATGTCTAGCTAGAAAATAACCTAATCAGGGTGAAGGTTTAAAGTAAACTTAATGTTGTGGACTATTGCTACATAATCCCCCTTAGTTGTAACTTCAAATTAGTGTGGGGAAAAATGTTACAAAAATGTCGTGAAGTTGAAAGCATAAGGCACAACTTGTGAATTGATACAATGTTTCCCCCACTACAATGGGACAAACTCCACCTGAAGGTTTAGTCATGGCTAAGAAGTAGGCCACACCAAGAACATGTGTAATTCGAAGTGGAATGTGACCTTTAACAATATGAAAACAAAGTTGAAATAATTAAAAGAATCCAATCATTGAATTTTTTAGGTGAAAACAATCTCGAAGGTGTTCAAAAACCACCCTAAAAGGACCACTTGGCGACAAATGGGGCATACATTGAAATATTAGTTTGAAATAATCAAAAGAAAATTCAAGGTCTTGGTTTAGTTCGTAGTTTTTTAAAAAAAGTGGGAAATAGCCATTTGATTCAAGGTGTAGTGTAATGAGAGTTGAGGTGGTGTCAAAAGAAGTGGGTGCAAAGGAAAATGGTGCCAAGGCATAGGTTGCTTTAGAGTAAATTTTCCCTACACTTCCAAAAACTAAACTATGAAAAAGGCATTTATGAACTGGGGGATCATGTTGGGGAAAAAACATTAAACTTGAACTTGTTGTCAAAGCTTGGGCTTGCAAAGAAAAATCCTCCTACAAGTTTTCCCAATCACCTATTAAAAAATGTTTGAGTTGAGTTCGCATTTCCTTATGCCCTGTTGCCTCGCCACGAGGGGGCAAAATGAAACACCATTGAAGTAATAAAGAAAACAAGTGTTAAACTGCCACATCATAGGGGTCTTGCATTAACTTATCCAACGGAAAACAAAACACCATTCGTACATCACATTATAAAACGACAAGGATGCAATTATACAATTGAGGATGATAAAAGCCTAAATGAATGGAGCCAAAGATTTCCAAAGACAAAACCCAAACCCAAACTAATGTAAGTAAGGTGGGAACAAGAGAAGGTATTCAGTTGCGATGGTTATAGGGGTTTGGATTAGATGAATTGGGTGTGTGACAAGAACGTTAATGACGAACTAACCCTCGACTGGTAATTTGGCACCAATAAGTGGGGCAGGAAACTTTAAGTGGAAATTACAAACGCATTGAGGAGATGAAGGTAGGTTGGGGGGTATGATCATGTGCAATTGGAAAGGCTGGTAAAGTGGAAAGGGGGAGGGCCCTACATGTGCATGATCAAGGGGGTTTGGGAAAGTGTAGGGTTGGGGCCCCACATTCACCCAAAAGGTTAAAGGCCAATAAGGGGAACTAGTGGGTGGTGTGTGGTTTGTTAAAATGGGAGGGGGAACTAATGGGGAGGTGTGTGGTTTGCATGGGAAATGGGGTGGAAACTAGGTCTATGGTAACACATGATAAAGTAAATGGGCGATGGGAAGGACGTGGTTCCATGGGACATGATGAATTAGGGGACAAAAGACGTTTAATGCCCATGAGGAAGGAGGCCTAATGTGAGCACAAGCCCCACTTATTAAAAAACTACCTACTATTATAAAGATATCCTAAATCTATAAGGCCAACCATAGAAAACTAAATGGATCGAAAAGAAAAATATAGGAAACTACCTAAGGGTCCCTGGTTAGGGCATTATGCCAAAACCAAACCTTAATTTCACTAAAGGCTTGAATGGCACAATCACTACTATGTTGGGTTCAACATGGCCTAAACATCCTAATGTTAAAACATTATAGGCTTCACTATTTGTTCCTAGTCCTTGAAGACTTAAAAGAAGTGATGCCACACAAAAGTTTCCTAAAAAGCAATTACATGGTGGACTAGATACCTTTTTCACAAAATCCCAATCCACTCTAGTAACTATGTATAACATTAATGAAAAAAAAAAGATTTTTTTTTTTAGGGGACAAACTTTTTAATCAGGGAGATTATCCTCAAGTTCTAAGCCCACACACCTCAGAAGCCACTTTACTTTTTCATCTTTTACGAGAACCTAAACCCTCCAAAAAAAAACCCTACAAAAAGTCCAAAGTTTTTTTTAACATGTAGCCCACAGGTTCCAATCCAATGGTCAATCTCATTGAAATCCCAAAGGTTCCACTAGAACACAAGTTCAAAATGAAACAAAAACCTTAACCAAAACTAAAACATTGGGTGAAGGTTGAAGAAAGTAAAACTAACCATAATCGAAATTTTCTCCACCATTTTTTTCTTTTTAGTCTACTGCCACATATGGTTTCGACCCCTATAATCCTCCTCGTCTACCAAGCTGTTGTTCCCTAACTCTTCCTTTGTCTCCTTTCAACTGTTAATTTTTTCTAATTCTTTACATTTCAACACCCTCTCAACGAAATTTTAATTCTTTTACTTCTCACTAGGCAACTACTACCAGAATATAATACCCTTAAGCTACTATTCCCTATAATGAATCTAAAATAATATATTTGCATTTGTAGGCAAGGCCAACAAACAAACATTGGTAGGATCCTTTACAATGAACAACTCATGTATTATTTTTTCTCAAGTCCACATCAACATGAAAGAAAAAAGAAAGAACAAAATCAATAGATAAAGCTCAACAAATTATAATCACAAATCAAAAATCCGGAAATGGCAAATGGTATCAAAGCAAGCCAAAGAATGTGGAACATTATAACACCTGTAATCCCCTTCCTAATGATAGGTTATAATGGCCTAAACACAAGAAGTCAAAGAGGAGTTGAAAAGAAAAATAAAATAATCATAAATTTTTAAGACAAGGGGAATGAAATTGTTTCTTGATGCTCGTTTTAGATGTAATCATGTTTTCTCCTAAGTGACAATTATCATTGCTTGTGTTATCATGGACAATGCATGTTGTACCATATTCGAACGAATCGAATGAGCTATGATAATGTCTATTAAAGTTCAAAAGTCATCTTTTGTGATAAGAATATCGACTCACTACCAAGTGTGGCAAAGGAAAAGGTGGGAAACCTTTTTTTATATGTGTGTTCCAATATCCAAACAATAGTTGCGACAGTATTTCGAAGAGTATCATAGGTTGCGATGTGTTCATTCCCATACAAATATTTTAAAAATGGATACCCAAATCATTAATGGTATGTCCACATTAACAATGTTGCGACCTTAGCCTTGGGCTCGCAACCAAGGCAAAGGGCTTGCAAGGGTGTGGGCCAAGATTAAATCCGAGAGTTGCATTTTCATGCCCCCAGGAGTGCAAAAGAGTGTGAGGGAAAAAACCCTCACACTCCCAAAGGAGCTTCCACTTTGGGAATTGAAATCTCGGTGAACTCCCGATTGTTTAGAGAGCGATTGCAAAGGTCAAAACCCAATGGCTCAAAAAATTATTTACCCCATTAAAAAGATATTGAAATGTAGATGTCTAAAATGGGTTCGCATTACCCATTTGGACATCTGAAACACAAGTTATGGCCAAAAGAAGGGCTGGGAGTCAAATTGATAATTTGACTCCCGACCACTAAAAGTCAAGAATCGACCCGATTTCCTTATGTGCAGGCAATGTGTGACATACCCTTGGAAAGCTCTCGACAAGCGCTACAACTTTGTTTTAGACCTCATCTCAATTAGAGGTCTACACACAAAGTTATAGGGCCCCAAAGTCGCAGGAGTCCCAACTTTGGCAATTTCAGGACTCTCACTTGGGAGTCCCGGGACAAAAAGCCATTTGGATGTGGGCCTCGTGGAGAGGCACAGAGTATACTATAAAGGGGGAGGTGGTGGCTTCCCCCAAGTTCGGGCCGTGGTGAATCTTGTGAGTTTGAGTTACCCGTGGCTCGTCCTAGCACCAAAAATGCTCCAACTAAGCACTAACCACCTTGTGTTGGTTTTGCACAGGTTCGTGTGAGTAGTTGATGCTTGTCACTCTTCCTAGTCCCATCTCGAAGCTCCAACACGCCGCTCTACCCTTCAAAGTGTTATGAGCCAGGGAACGTGCCCCAACTCCTTGCTATTCCGCTATTTTTAGTTTGGACTCACATTTGAGTCCATTAAGGAGCTTGGGGGCGCATCAAACAATGTGAAAGTTATGGCAATTGTAAGATGTAAAAAGCCAAGGCAAGTACATTTAATTGTAAGGAAATGAGCAAAGGACAAATGGAATGCAAGTGTGGTAGGACGGGTTAATTACCAAACAAATGCGACTAAATTTACACAAGATTGGAAACATGTTCACATGGCGTTCAAAGGAGCATATATTAAAATTTGGCAAATTCATGTTTTTGTAAACAAACCATCAAAAAAATGATGACACGAATGTCCCATAAGATATTCAAAAAAGAGACCTAAGAATGGACAACATAGGGTAAAGCTCGAATATCTTATAGTGTTAATTATAAGGGGAAAATGTTGGTCTTGACATGTGCCATTGCATCACGACAAAATAAGGTGATCATCCCCTTGGAAACAAATGACAAATGTTAAGAATGATCAAAACCCAACATCCCAAGAAAGTAAGGTAGTAAGTTGAACCATTAAGGAAAAGCCAAAACCCCTTAAAAAAACGAGTAAAATGACCTAACGACAAGCCAAATGATTCACCATAGTGCCAAAAAATCCCATGTCCAATAATGTTTCTAACGTAAGCATGGTGCACAAATCAAACTTGACATAATGTTACAATATACTTAAAGATGGAAATATGATACACAATAAATAGTTTGGGCACTAAGTATAACAAAATGAAAGCATTGCAAAGGTTGCCTATAGATTTATAAACAAAAGGAGGCTAATTATGGTGCTAAATTTTTTTCTAAATTGCCTATGTGACAAAGGACTCCACAAATGGTATAAAACACACTAATGCATCTAGAATACAAAACCTATGTTGGGTGTAAAAAAGCCCAAAAGAAATGATATGGACAAATATAATCTTTTTGGAAACCAAATTACACATTTCATCAATTGAGTGGAAAATCTTAATGTTATAAACTTTGTTTGTACTCATAAAAATGCAGGCATCACATCTAAAACAAGGCCAACAATATGCATACCATCAACAACTGAAAAAATAAATAAATAGGGTGGGCTGTTGTAATAATGTGAAAACCACAAAAATGTGTTAAAATGAATAATGCTTTGCCCAAAAGATCCCCTTGTCATGTACTAAATTTAAACAAAATGACTGTGAAATCTTCAGGTTGAAAAACTTGCAAGAAATATAGTGAAAATGGGCATGTATAAAATCATTGAACAAATGGGAAAAACTGATCCAAAGTATTTGTAGAAGACTATAACTTTTCAAAAATGGTTGTTCATGATATGGAATTGAAAGCATTACAAACTTCCACCTATAGTACCACCCATTATGGATACAAATCCAATATAGCGCAAACCCCATGGACCATCATCTCACACCCACCCCATGTTGCCACTCCAAACTAATGAAATTAAAATGATTCGCAAATGTATCCCTATTCTGAAATGTGGGCACTAGCCAATAGGTCACCTCTCCAATTGTGACAAGTCAGATGTCGTTAATCTACTTTTTCAAAGCTAATAATCATGATGCCACAAGCAAACACAATACGAATGGGGGAACATGACCATGAACAATATGCCCACATACCTCAAAAAAAAAATCAAAACCATTCCCAAAGTCATCTAAGATAAAATAATCTTGTAAAAGTTCATACATCATATTACTTGAAAGACCACCAAATGAAAGAGGTGGTGAACATGCCAAAGTAGAAATAAATGCCTCCTGATTTAAACTAATTTTTGTCTATATATGAAAATCGATAACAAAAGGGGTAGGTTGACCTTTGCTGATGGGTGAAAAAGGCAAAAGATTGTTGAAATCTCATCGGATGGGATCGAAATGCTCAAAACCAATGCATGCACTACTCAAACATACTCTCCTACATATGCAAGTGCCCATGTGTGACACAATTGTGCTGATGGAAGTAGAAAAGGATCCGAAAACATTTTTGAAATTTTTTGAAAAGCTAAAGCCTAGGCCCTAATCATATGCTCCTCTTATAATGTCTCCCAATTGCCTACTATGTATTAATGGAAGCAAGCGCAAATCTGTTAGTGGCTTTTCTCGACACCCTATGGAGGAAAAGACAAGCATCAAGAAGGGAAAAACAAAAAAACATGTTTAGTTACAATGTCGAATGGGTTGGTGACCACACAAACTAAAGAAATACTCAAGGCACATTAAACTTCAACACAAAGAGCATACGAAATATGAGAACAATGAGATTATGTGTGATAACTAGAAGCATTCAATTGGTTACTAGACAACCAATTTTCAAAAAGCACTAAGCATACACTTTCAGCCTTGCAACCAAAAGCAAAAGGGTTATCATGGTGAGCCAATACCATGTAAGAGTGTCCACAATACAAGTACTTTTGCCTTTTGGAGTGGGATGTCTTTGTGACCATACTAAACCCAAAAAATGTTAGATTTGGATTGAGACCCTGATTTAGTCTAATCACGGGACATTTCTAAAATTCAGAAATAATTTAAATGGATTTTGAGGTTTTGACCATTGTACTAGTGTAGGTGCTCGTTCACCCAAGACCCTTTTGCATAAGGTGGCATCATCATTGAGGTTGAAATTTTATTCAAGATAAAGGGCCCTCCACACACACTAAAAAAAAACCTAGTAATTCCTAGCAATTGTAAGGACATTTTTTAATAACTGGAGTTGCAGGAACAACACATCCAGCTATTGACAAAAATGCCTAATCAGGAGAGTCCAATAATTTTTAATAATGATGCATTGTCTATGCCACTTATGGCAAGTTCAAATCACTAGTTGGGGGGGAGGTATTGGAAAGAGGACCAGGACCCAGGCGGTTATCAGGGTGGTTCACTGGGTTCACAATCACTATTCTCAAAAACTGGAAGAAACAGCTCAGATATATAATCACAGTTTTCAAAAAAATTGAGAAATAAAATAACCAAGTCTGCTTCTTTTCTAGTTCTTTCATGAAAACCGTGGTTCTTTGAGTTTTGTGAAATCACCAGAGTAGACAGTTCTTTGATTCTGAATTTTTTCAGAAAACCAAAACACACAATTTTCTGATTCTGAACTATTCAGCAAAACAGGAACCGGTGATTATTAACAAAATGAAGTACACACCCAACACTCCTTGAAACTTGAAATCAGTTCAACAGTAGTTAAAATAGGAAATGGTTCAAGAATTTCTCAAAAACTTAACTCCCACTTTAAAGTAACATTTGGGTGAAATGTGGAACAAAATGTGAAACAAAATGAAAATCACATCCATCATTCAGTAATGTCAAGCCAACCAAAGCATTAACATGCCTATAAAGCTATACCCAACTATATATGACAAAGAACAGTGTAAAAATTCATTTATGAATGTTGTGGATGTGTTTCTTTTTGTGGCGAATTTTTGCATCCTAAACCCTAAACCTCAACAAGTAAAATGGGAATATTTTATTGCAAAATCCCTGTTTTTCTTAGGAAAACATTTGCCAACTTTTTAGGAAATAAAACTTCTTTGGGGAAAATTTCATCACATTTTCAACTAAGTTTTTTTGGTTTGAGAGAAAAATCTTTTTCTACTGTTTGTATAATAATTTTCTGGAAACTTGTTGGTAAGTTAATTCTAAATCTTTCTTGGGATGCTCACTAATGATACTACATCAAAATTTTGGAAAAGAAAACAAACATTGGTTGGCAATGGGCATATGATTATCACCTATATACAGGAATTGATGATTTCTTTGGATATTTTGAGGCATTGCTACATATTTTTAAACCTTATGATTATTATAGTGTTAGAATCCGTGTTGGTATGGCATATACACCTGCAGTTGGTATCAACACTGGTAGTAAGGACCCTACAAAGTCTAGTATGAGGTGAGGCAATATCAGCCTCATACCTTTATCAACATGGTAAAGACCAGTGTTGAATAGGTTTGGGTTTTCAGCCGGGGGCCAAGGCTGGGTATTTGGCTTGGCAAGTCTAGGTGGGGGAAACCAAGCCCTGGGCTCAACCTGAGAAGACGTGTGGATAATTGGATCTGACAGAAGACCTGGCCTGATGAATGTTAAGGTATTTCTCTTTCCCAAGGCCCAGGTCTTAGGTGTATAGCATACAGGTTAGGGTATAGGGATTCGGGGTTAGGATTGAGAGACCGAGCTCCAAACTCCCACTATTGTTTTTTTTTTCCCCCTTGTGGAGTCTTTTTTGTATTCTTTTTCTTCCTTAGGTATACCCATTAATGGGTTAATGGGTTGTTTGTGAAACATATTATTTGTAACGATTGGCATAATCACGTAATGGCTCTATACCTTATGACAAGTTCAAATGAACAATAATTAAAATAGTAAATGTTTCCTGAAGTTCCCAAAGAAATGAACTGAAAATTCACAATAAAACTTGGTGAATATTCCTTAAAATATGGGACCAAATGTCCCTACCTCCAAGGGCTAGATCAAACTCACAATTCAAAATAGGAAAATCTTTCATGGAGTTCCCAAAAAATAAACCGAAAACAAATAAAAGAGGAAGATGTATCATGAAGTTCCCAAAACATGAACTCACAATAGTTAAAATAGGAAATGTTTCATGAAGCTCCCCAAAAATGAACTCACAATACTTCAAATAGGAAATTTTTCATGAAGCTCCCAAAAATGAACTCACAATTCACAATAGAACCTAATGAATATTACTCAAAATGTGACACCAAATAAAAACCAAGTTCCCCAAAAACATTAACTCACAATTCACTATAGTAGTCGGTGAACATTATTCAAGATGCGGGACCAAATTTATATCAAGTTCCCAAAAATTGAACTCATGGTTCACAATAGGAACCTGTGATCATTAGTCAAAATGTGGGACCAAATATAAACAACCAAGTTTCCAAACGTTGAACTACCCAATGCACATTCCTGAAAATGTGTGACCATATATAACTACATCATTCCTTAGGCCCGCTTTACACTAGGAGACAAGGCTGAAGTAGAAAAAAACCTTTTCAATCTGCCCTAAGTTACTAAAAAAGTGCTGAATTTTATGGCTGTGTACACCAGCCCTGACCCCTACTGTAAAGCGGGCCTTAGTCTCTCATTTACACACATAGCCAACAAACACTATCTTTTGTTATGGAGGAAAACTTGCAGAAGGATGAGATGAAGTATCATGTAATCAAAGTCTAAAAACCAACCTCAACTTGAACACAGAATTGACAAGCCTTGTAAACCCTAGATCCATCAACCTGAGAACCCAGCAGTCTAAACAGTAGAGCCAACCTCAAAACCAATGGGTTTTAGTTTCAGCATGTTCCATAGATCCAAAACCAGTCAGTGCGTCATCCATTTTATTAAAAACACGACCCACACATCACTGCTCCTCTAAAAACCCACAACCCAGGCAATACTGGTAAGGAACTTGACATAATAACAGGTGTTAGTTCACTCTTGGGTAAAAGCACAGTAAAATGAACCATTGGGACCAAGGTCGGAGTCCATATCAAGGACTGTATTTTACACATGCCCTACATTTATTGCTCTATTAAATATTAAAACTGTATTATAAATGTAATTTCTGGGACTTGATGTTAATATTGAAACCAAACATGATTCATATTATAATAAAAACTATCTTTTTAACATGAGGACCTAAATTATAGTCAAATGTATGATTCTATCTTTAACCATGATGACAAATTTTGAACTTTTTTGACCATTAAGGACGTTCAGAATCAAAATCAACAACGTATGTTAAAAGAATTCAATACATGTGCATTTAAAATATAAACACATGTGGCCCTTCTTATGAAATATATTATAACTCATAATAAATTTGAAAACATTTTATGAAGGTTTGAGTAACAAAAAGCACATTCAAATTTTAAGTCCTTAAAAGGACCTTGTCCACAAGTGTTTTGTGTATGACAAAAGACTTTAATAACATAGTGAAATGACTCCAAATTTAGAAGAGTCTAATTTCATGAGCACCAAAACACAATTACAAATTATGGATAAATAACTCATTAAATATAATTAATGGTGATTTTCTAAAGTAATGTAAAAACAGTTTTAAACATTGTCAACAACTTCTTTGGCTCCTTTTATTATGAATGTACCCTCTTATTAAAGAAGATGGTAATCAATTTCATTGAAAATAGACCCTAGAACTTAGAAACATGCAAATTTGTCATTACAAATAACACATGCCACAAATGGGCAATTGCTACTACAAAGGATTTTGCACCTTAATAGGTTGATATGGAAGTCTTGTTATGATGGACCCTTAAATGTAATACATTAGAACCCAAAACACCAAAACTAGGTGCAAAACTGCAATAAAATAAAAGGCTTGTGTGTGAGTCCTAGTAACATGGGCCCTTCCAAAAAGTACACCTAACCTCAAAATAACAAAACCAAAGGTGCAAAACTATAATTCAATTAAGTATCACTCCAAGTTACAAAGTGGAAAACAATTTCATTTTAGAGGTATGCATTGTGCTTCTCCAAGTAAGAGGAGTTTGGGCAAAAACATTTTTTCAATTGGGAGAAAATTGAAGGAGCACAAATGTTCTAAAACTTCAATTTTGCATTTACTTAGAGCCTCCAAGGCTCTGGGACCTGTGTTTTAGTCGTTGTCATCAACTACATAAGAATGTAATTTAAATACATCTCATGTGAGAATAGGACATAGTTGGGGTTTTCTTTTTTTGTTATTTTTGCATAGAAATGGTGACTACCAACTTTTTGGTAACTTGTCATTGAATGGAAAAAGGCAATAGCGGCTAGTAGTGGCATTGCCATTATTATCTTCTTTTTATACATGGTTTATGTGTGTGGTTTGTGTGTTAGCTAATAAGATTTTTACATATATCTTTGAGTCCAATGGAAACAATTCTAACAATACTCGAAGAACTGGAGTATTTAGAGGGGTTGGTGAAATTAGCAAGGAAGAAAATAGATGAAGCAATACATGCAGACAAGGTGGCATCTGTTACACTAGCAGTACTTGGCCTGAAGAAGATCAACATAAACCGGAATCACAACAAGATTATCCATTTACTAGTTGAGGTGAACAACTCCATCCTACAAAGACTAATCGACACTGAAGTTTCAATGTTAATCATAGTTACCAATGTAGTCGGAGAATTGGGCATTATGCACTTGGTGACAAGTTTGAAGTCTTATTAGATTGCCTCAATTGTTGTGAGTTAAGCAATGGGCAAAATTAATGAACTACCAGTCCATGTGGGAGAAATATTCTGCAAAATGGATTTCATGGTGGTGGACACATATGGGTATGATGTTTTGTTAGGCTTGGACTTCTTGATCAAGATAGGGGTTATTGTTAACATTGAATTATAATTCATACAAGTGTGCCATGGATGATGCACTCCCAAGTCCCTTGTTAGACCCAAAAGGGATCTAACTATGTCAAATTGCAAAAGTAGTTTAAGACTTGGAGCCGCTCCTAGCTTCCAACACTAAAAGGGGTGAGAGGGGCGTGCTGAAAGCTCCGAGATAGACTAGGAAGAGGACAAGCTTACTTAGTTATCGGTCCTACATCCAAATCTAACCCACAAATGGGTTAGAACTCATTCTGCACCTTTTTGGTGTTGGGACAAGCCACGGGCAACTTGGACTCACTTGACTCACCATGGCCCGAACTCGGGGGAAGCCACCACCTTCCCCCATATAGTATTTTCTACAGCTCTCCACGAGACTTGCATCCAAATGGCTCTTTTTCTCGGGACTCCCAAAGTGGAGTCCCGAAACTGTCCCAATTTAGACTCTCGGGACTTTGGACACTCATAACTCCTCGCCCCGAACTCGGATCGGGACGAGGTCTGAACCAAAGTTGTAGCTCTCCTCAAGAGCTTTCCAACTGTGTGTCGCACTTCACCTACACACACCGGAATCAGGTCAATTCCTGACTTTTAGTGGTCAGGAGTCAAACTGCCAATTTGACTCCTAGCCCTTCTTTCAACCATAACTTGTGCTGTAGATGTCCAAATGGCTCATGCGAGGCCATTTTGGACATCTACACTTCAAGACCTTTCCAACAGTACCAAGAACGCCTCAATGCAAGGTGTTTTGACCCTTAGAATCACGTTCTAAATTTTCAGGAGTCTCAAAGGACTCCCAAGTCCCATTTTCGGGAGTGTGAGTGGCGACCTCACAACTCCTTCAAAGTGGGGTTGCAACAATGGATTAGGAGCTAATGTTTAGATCTTACCTTTGAATATGGTGAATGTACTACAACAAATGAATAATCATTTGATTCCAAGCTTCAAATAATGCAAATTCAGGAGCAATTAAAATCAAGAAGCACTTGGGGTATAGCAAGTTTGAAACAAGGACTTCACTCTGAACTCTTCCAGCCATATGAAGAAATTCATTTTGATTCTTATGAAAATGTAAAGGATAAGTAATTTAGGTTGATTTTGCACTTGAAGAGAAGCATAGAAAAATGGAACCAAGTGATCATGGGTTGGAAGCATTAGTCAAAAATGAAGCTCCCAAACATATGTTAGCTTTGACTTTTGAACAACAATCAAGAAGAATCCCGGAAGGATCATTTTCATTAGATGAGGATGATGACTATCAAGATTGGCTAAAGTGGGTCAAATTTGATGGATCTTTTTAAAAATCGACAAATGTCAACTTCCTAACATACTTGCATTATTCCAAATCGATGCAGATGGAGGGAAAATGAAACAAAATGAAGAGCGAGCTAAAACCCATCAGTGATGAAAAGATATAAAAGGAAGGATCAAAGTGGATCCAAAGTTCGATTCATAGAAGTCCAAAGAACTATCGCAAATGTTGGAACAATTTACCAATGTTTTTATTTGGAACAAGTCAAAGCTTGGATGTTGTTCTATGGGGAACACTACATAGAGATACATAGGGATTTCCATCTTGTAGGACCACCCCTAATTGCCTATCTTTTTGCGAAAAGTTAAAGGTTAACAAACAAATTTAGGCACTGGTTTCTCTAGGCAAAATGCACTCCAACAATTTAGAATACGTTTACAACATGACCTTACTAGTCAAGAAGGACAAAAGTAGGTGTTTTTGTGGTGATTATAGACCCCTAAATTTGCAAATTTGAAGAGATGCATTCCCTATGCCATTGATTGATAACATCTTCAACCAATTGGATCAATTTAAGTATTATTCTACATTGGACTTGCAGAGTGACTTTTGGTAGATTTGGATGGCACCAAGGGACATTAAGAAAATGACAATCATAACAAAATCAGGACTCTTTAACTGGATAATGATGGATGCCATTTGGCTCAAAGAATGCCACGAGCACTTTCACTCGAATAATGACGAAATTTTTTCAAAATTAGATGCAACAATTTTTAAAAGTCTTTGTGGATGACCTAAACATACACAATACCTCTTGGTATAAACACATGAAACACCTGCATTTGGTGTTAACAAGACTTAGGGAAGTGAATCTAACACTAAACCCTAACAAATGTGTTTTTGCTACTAAACACATAAGCTTCTTGGGGCATGTAGTCAATCAAAAAAAAACTATGTTAGACCTTTTGAAGATTAAGGTGATGGTGGAGTTTTTAGTACCAACCTTGGTTACAAATGTCTATGCATTTTTAGGGCTAACTGGTTACTATCAAAATTACATTAAGGGGTATGTGAAAATTTATGCTCCTTTGTTTGAGCTAATGAAAAAGGATGTAAATTTCAAATGGGTCTTTATTGAAGAGGGTGTTGGTGGAAACACAATTCCTATTCCGACTAGACTTCAACAAAACATTCATATTAAATGTGGACTAATCAACAAGGGGGGTGGGCACAATTTTGTCCCAGAAAGACGAGTGACAAAAACATGTGATAGCCTATGCTAGTAAGGGACTTTCATCAGTACATCAATGTTTTCATCCCATGGAAGGGCAATGTTATGCACTCATTTGGGGAATCATGCACTTTAAATAGTACTTGCATAGGAACCATTTCACATTAAAGATTGACCATAAGCCCTTGGAATAGTTGGCAACAATGTCAGATGCTTATGGAAAAAGGGGTAGGTGGATTAACATGTTGTAGGATTTTGACTTTAGATCATACACTAAGCAAGAGCCAAGCATGGCAATGTATATGTGTTTAAACGCAACCCTGTCAATCCTACAACTAATGATGAGGACTTTAGGGATAAAATTCAAGATATGCGAATGTTCAAAAAAATGGGGATTCAGACATGGATTGGGAGGATGTGTCTCAAACATCAAGAAATAATCACCTCCAAACTTGAGAATCCACAAACCCTCATGGTGGAATTAGAAAAACAAGATGCGATAATAGAATTAACTAAGGGACAAACTAGAGATGGAGTGTCAAGGGCTACTAAGACCTTTCAAGCACACAACCAGAAGAGAAAGAAACTATCGACAATTTCTAGAGAAATGACATACTTGACTAATGTCAATTTGCACCTAGAATTGGCTATGGCTACTCCAAAGATGTTAGAAATTGGTGAAGATAGTGCAGAATATTTAGAAGTAGAAGATGATGACAATGGGGACAATGAGCGTAACCTAGACATTTGGCAAGATGTTAACTGCCTCATGGTCTTTGAATGGAAGAAGGTTGTATGATGGGTGTACAACACAAGAATCAACAAAATCAAAAAATGCATCCTTAACTACTATTAGCATGGGGAGACTTTGATTTTCAAGGGATTGACCATGCCGAAACCTAATGAATAACAACAAATAATTGAAAAGATCCATGTTGACCTTGGACATTTTAATGAACAAAGTACCTTGGCAGAAATCTACAGGAGATATTATTGGCATAACTAAACGAAAGAAGTTGGCAAAGTGATGAAGGCATGCCACCAGTGTAAGATGGTGAAAAGAATAGGGAACATCAAATTTGATGTTAAGGAACTTAAAGCATACCCATTCATGATTTATTTTATATGATTACATTAAATACGACCGGTTTTCTTTTTGGAATTAAAAATGGCAATAAGTACATCTTATTGGCCATTGATCATTATTCAAAGTGGTGAGAAGTTAAAGTCATGCCTGATCACATTACTACCATAGCTACAAAGTTTCTAGAAGATGAGATAATTTATTGATTTGGTGTTCCAAGATGTCTGCTGACTAACAATGGTGGAGAATGGGCTAGAGAATTTGACAACTTGTGTAAGGTTTATGGGATCCAACATTAATTCACAACGCCTCAGTGGCCACACTACAATGGGATGGTGAAACGAATGATCAAGACTATTAAACATGGTATCATTTGGACTCCCATAATATGTCAAAAGTTGGGACTTGCAACTACAACGAGTGTTATATGGTTATAAATGTGGGATGCAAGTTAGTACCAAGTTTTCGCCTTTTATGATCCTTATGGGCCGCTGATTCAAACTTAAAATGGACAATCATTTGAATATGTTGACACAAGAATTTGATGTAGAAGTTGGAGTAAAGCAAATGGCTGAACAAGTAATTTCTAAAATGGAATTAATTGGTGGGATGCACAAGGCCATTCTTGGGAATGTTGAGAAGGCGCAATAAAAGCAGAAGAAGACCTTTGCGCTACACAAAGGGAGGCAAATGTTTCCAAGCTTCGTTGATGGGAAGGATATCGTGAAGATGAAAAAACCAAGCAAAAAGAAAACCCTAGAGGCAAGCTAGGAAGGGCCATATTTGTTTGTTGGATATGCTAATGGGAAAAATGAAACTGATTTAAATGAAGGAGGGTGCTTTTGTATCATTAAGGGGTTGGAAGAGGCTCGATGGCAACAACTTAAGAGGGATCTACAACTTTTTCATATTATAACGTGATTTGATGAAAGCTACAAGGGTGTAGCTAAATCAATTTAGGAGTGGTCACATATGTAACCTAATAACATGTCATATGAGAGCAAAACATAGTTAGGGTTTTCTTTTTTTGTTCTTTTTACACAGAGATCACGATCGCCAACTTTTGAAGTAGTTTATCCTTGAATGAAAGAAGGTGATAATGGCTAGTAGTGGCATTGCCATTATTACCTTCTTTCTATACATGGTTTGTGTGCTAGCTAATAAGATTTCTACATACGATGCTTTGTGCAAAGATTTTTGTGTGTTTTGTATGCAAGAAGGATGGAATGGAGGTATGGTGCGAGGGATTTAAGGTGGGCAAGGTTCTGGGCAAAGACAAACATTGAGAAGCTAAGTATAGTGTGTTTTTTGGAGAATGTTTTTAGATGTTGCTACTTGATTATGTGATCTTCACAAAGACTATATCAAAATTAATTTTTCTGCATAGATATAGACTTTTGTGAGATTATAGAACAAGGCAATGTCAAGAGTAATTTTCATCTTCCTTAACTTGAAATAAAAAAACTGGAAAGGATTAGAGAGTCTAGGTTAATGAGTTTGACAAGTCCCATTACACCAAATTATGGGTTGAAGTCAATTCTGTTGTGGGATTAGGGACTAAAGGGATGTTGTTCTGGGAATTGATTGTTAATGAGCCAAGGGTGTAAGTTTTGTATTTCTAGTTTTGTGAGAATGGGATGATACTTGTCTAAAGACACCAGAGGTGAAAAGAGAGAGAGAGAGCTCTGATCCATTGTCTCTGGTCTACAGTTGTTAAAGATTGTAATAATTAGAGTGTGATACTTTCTACAGTTTGGTGCTGATATCGGCGGTTTGGTGTTGACCACTGGGACCACATTTCGAGGACCCTATGAATAAAATTTGGCCTGTATATGAGTTGTCTTTAGAGGTGATGATGTGGATAATGTAGGGCTCTTATCTTCTGTGCAACAATTTCAGTCTCAGGCAATGCAGGCAGGATAGTAGATAGAGCTGCAGAGCCCCATTTTTAGGTCACAGGAGTCTGGAAATCCTCGTGAGTTTTCGAATAACTCTGGTTACTGACAGAATGTTTTGACAGAAGTAAATATGACCAATGTTGGTCTGGTATAGATTTTTTAACAAACCAGCCTGGTCCTGGTATGGGATTTTCATGTTTTTCCCATACCAGGCTAGATGCCAGTCTGGTTCTCCTATTCACCTCTCCTATTAATTAGATGAGCTGCTTCCCAAGTTCAATTTTTTTTTTTGCAATTAGCCACATTATTAGCCCACCACTCAAAAAAAAACCATGTAGGCTCCCCAAAGTAGAAGTTTCTATTTTGAAGTACAGAGTTCCTTCCCTTTGGTCCACTCATATAGGTGAAAGAAGGACAACATGTGCCAAAAGCATATGGGATAAATGTGAGGTGCTATGGAGAACATGTTGGGGAACACATTGGGAATTTGGGAACATATTGAGAATCTAATAGAACCCATTGAGAACTTAAAAGGAACACCTGTCAAGTTCTTTGACTTTTCTGGACGTTTTGAAAACCAATGGTTCTCTGATTCTGATTTTTTATGTAAAAAGACTGGAATTGATGGTTTTTTTTAGAGAACCAAAATCGTCAGTTATTTAAAAAATCAAATAACCACACAACACTGGTAGGCACCCACAGTGTCTCCTATTTCTTGATGTCTCCCTTGTCCTTTTGCATGCTGATGTTTTTTTTTGGTTGCTCAAGTGGCTCCTTTCCTTTGGGCTATTCTTGTCCTTTTTTTGGGTTCTTGTTTGTGCTTCAGTGGCTCCTCTCCTTTGGGTTATTCATGTTTTGTAGGATTGTTGTTGGTTCCCAACTTACTCCTCTTTTTTGAGCTTCAAAATAATTGGAGCCTAACCAAAAACTAACCAGAACTTATTTGAACCTAACCATTAACTGTGAATCATCCAAACATTAAAAGTTTTTAAATTTTGGATTTGGAACCACTTAGCATTGTAGAACTCAACTCAAACCAAATCTAATTTTTTCTCTTTTTCAAAAAATTTAACCAACCAAAATTCGAGCCCCACCCATGTTTACTTATAAACCCCAAACTAGAACCATGCCCATATTTAGTTACAAACCCCAAATCGGAACCCTGCCCATGTTTAGCTTCAAACCTGGAATTGGAGCTGAAAATTCTAGAAGCACGTGAACATTGGTCTTCCAGACTTGTGTGGTTACCAGTTTGGCTGGTTAGAACTGCCAGTTCTAGTTCCAATTAGTGAAAACCAAATTGGAACTGGTTCTGATTTTGGATCTGGTTCTGGAACTGGGAACAGGTCTAAAACCAAACCCAATTCTAGAACCAGAATTAAACAGTTTGAACTTGGGCTTCAACCTGGGCTTTTTTATTTCTTTTTGAAAAAAAGGTTTGAAAGCAAGGACTAACCAGAGGTTAACCAGAAGTTAACTGCTGGTTCTAGACCGGGTTACCCAATACTCGACCAAAAGCCAGGTCTGATTTCCAGAACTGGACCTGGGGTTTCATTTTTGGGGAGCCTGAACAATTCTCAATTTTTCTAAGAACTAGAACTAAGATTACCAGAGTACCCAAACAGATTCAGCAACAAACTGCCAAATAATTAATTAAATCTCAAATCTTAACTTCAACAGTTGGTTTTTTAATTCTGAAACTTTCAGCATTGGTAATGTTTATAAAAAAGATAAACATGGCAGTGCTGTTCTTGTGGATAGTCTAAGTGAGTTTCTTAAATTGTTGCATTCTTAAATTCAAGGATTGGCAGGTCTGCAGTTCAATCAGTTGAATACTTCAATTTTCAATTTTATAAGAATTATTAAAATTTCGGCACAAACAATAAATAAATTTGACAAAATAAGAAATAATTTAATTTATACCAAAACTGTTCGTGTACTACAATATTCATAAAAGTCAAGAACCGCCCAACAATGGTATCTATCTCCCTACCCAGTACCCATCAAGTGCCTTATGTAGATAGATAATAGGGACTTTCATTACCTAACTACTCAAGGAAGACACTTACACTCTTAACTAGGTTGTGCAAGGGCTAACAGGATAGGTTATCAAGGTGGTACCTCAATAACTCAGTTGCTGTTCATCCGCAGCTGAGTCACATGAAGTTTTGAATGGATGGTGCACCGGTGGACATTGGGTCATCATGACTCAAACATTAGAATGCAGCTTCTTGCCAGCCATTGCAAGTTCCACCTGAATGCACAATTTGAAGTCCTCAGAATTTGCTTTCTTCCTTCACACAGTCAGACATGAGTTTTTCTTCTTTTCTGTCGAAATCTGTGTCCATGTGAAAAGGTCGGTGCAGGCAGTTCAAATTCGACCTTTTTCGAACTTGGAAGCTTGAGCCCTTGGTGTCTGAAGAAAGCTGTCTGCATGAACTCGGACCATCGAAAAGAATCTGTCTGGTTTCTTTCATTCTTCTCAGCCCTGGCCTTGAAGCTTGAGCCTTACCAGCTTCAAGGAAAGTTTGTCACTTTCAGCATGCACCATTCGTTCCAGTGCAGACTCATGTTCGATTTATTCTTTTTGATTTTAGCCCTCAAATCTTGAGCTCTAGCTGTTTTATGACAGATGTATGTTTCAACTTGAACCATTTCAGGGCAGCTCCGTGCAGATTCAATTTCTTTGGCTGGTTTGTCCAGTTTCTTTGGTTCTTTCATCCAATTTCCTTGGTTCTTTCTGCCTGCATGGCCCAACAGCTTGAGCTCTCACTTTGCCACCTCACATCGGTGGTTTGGTACAGGATTTTATTTTCTTCTACTCACTCCCTGGTACACCATCCTGGCCAGAGTGAAGCAGCACCATCCACTGGATGCCCATTACTACTCAGCTGTGGATGAACCTCAACTGAGTTAATATCTGGTTTCACCTTGGTAACCCATTCTACAAGTAGTAGGTCCTCTATACAAGTAGATAGGTAGGAAAATAAGGGACTAGTAAGCAAGTGGATGGTTTGTACCAGTGTTGGGCGGTTCTTTCCTCTTTTTTTTGAGAATGAGTGGTTTCAGTTCTTCCCAAAACTTGAAAGAATCAACCCAGTTCTTTTTTAAATATATACTTTAGACTTACAATAACTAATTAGGGTATCATATATTTTTAAAATTGTAATAAAGCTAGTTCTCAAATAGGGCATTTCTCACAAATATGATAATAGTCGGTTTTCATATTTGATTTTCACAATCTGAATCTCAAATTTATATATTTTTATAAAAAAATTCTCAGTTAAAAAAGAATTGAAAAATAAAAACAAACCTGTGTAAAGAATGATGAAAATGTTACACAATTTTGTCTATAATAATCTATATTTTCAAAATCTCATCCCTTTTAACTACTCTTTCAAATTTCTCTAATTACACATTAATGTCAATTGGCTCTATTAAACTAAGAAAAGGTTTACAATCAATCCTAAAGTCATTGGGCAATTTTTATTCACAAATATTAATTTCTTTTAATTACCCAAATGTAAACAACATCTCCTCATATTGGTAAAAATTCCCACCAAAGAAAAAATTCTTTCAATCTCAATTTGTGAACCAACAATATTTAAGATCTAACAAGCAAGGACTTGAATTATAGGAAGCATAGATTTGTGCTTCTCTCACCATTGAAAAAGACATTTGATATTTTTCACGTCCACTTGAAACCTTTTGAAAATCAAAAGTTCCTTACTAACAAGCTCCCTTGTTAGTTCATTTGTGTTTGTTGTCATTTCAAAAATGTTTAAATTGCAATTTTCATTAACACTTTAGTCAACAATGGCATTTTTAAACAATGAATGCAAATGATGATAGCATTTTAACAACATGAGATACAAGGCTTTTTTTATCATATTCATCAACAATGACATTGCCTTGCTCAAGGTTAATAAATGAGGCACTAAACATAAGTTTTTGAATCTAGGATCCAACATCAAAAACATGATGTTATGAGCCTTCTTTTCTTCATATTTTTTTCACAATTTGTTTTTAAAAAACACTTCAAACCTTTTTTCTAATGTTAAAAAATCTAACTCAAGAATAACAATGGACTTTTGTTCTATAAAATTATCAAAGAAAACTAAAATTCATGTGTCTTCTTTCAATTTCAAACAAATGGATATGATAAAATTCAAAACATTACTTAACAATCAATGACCTTTAGATTGATTAAAAACACGAGCAAACACAACAAGGGAAAGGACATCAACAATGATTTGAAAGATTTGTCATGTCAAAGCAAAAAAACACCCATGTAGTCATTTTAATAATAATTTACTTGTTATAACAAAAGGTAATTGTTTTTTGAAATTGTAATGCTTCCTAGAAAAAGGATTTTGTTGACAAATTTGCGAAAGAAAAAAAAACTGGTCGAACTTATTATTAATTGAAATTAATTTTGTAACATATATAATTTTCATGCAACAATACATGAGATTAAGAAGTTACCTTGTTTTCACTAAAATATTCAACTTCCTTGGGGCCAAACCAAATTCAACACATGCCATGTTTCACTTTTTGTCAAATGTAACATGTTTTAATTGCCAATTAACTGTCAAAAAGTTAATCACAAGGGGAAATTATATGTCATGAGTACCTTTCAACATCCAAAGATCAAAACTCGTTGAGGAATTATGTTATGCCAAAGCTAGTAAAAAAATAACTATTTGGTTTTTTCCACCAACTCAAGGAATATCTTTTGTGAAAACTTCTTTTTAAAAGGAAAGACAAGTTTTGGACATACATGCAAACATAAGCGCTTCATCCATATACTTTCAACAAATTGCATGGACCAAAATGACAACTAGCCCATATCATTTTGGTCTTGAAGTTTTAACATGCATTCAAAGTTTTTCATGTATTGTTCCCCATGTCAATGTATATTCTTGAAATTGTTAATTTGGCCTCAGGAGAAGTCTAGCACCATCATTCAGTTCAATGTTTTCCAATTATTTTTCCATGACTAAAATGAGAAATTTTATAAGTAAAAACTCATTTTATTTTGAAGTCCTAACTTTCAATCCTCCATTGGATTAACATGCCTTTACCCATAAATATGTTTCTCACAACGTCGTTCTTGGAAAGGTAAACGTGTATTGATCACAAGCAACACAAATTTTAGTTCCATTTTCTAGTTCTTGTCCCCTTCAACACAATTGGCATTTTCTAAGCATTTCTTCTTGAACCTAATTGTTTCCTTGGTATATTCTTGAATAATTTTCAACCTAATTAAGGTTTACGATTCTCATTGGATTTTGTATACCTTATGTTTGACCATATGTTTTTTTCATATCGGTTTTCAAGCATTTGAAAAAATCTTTGGAATTGAAGGACTCTACAACCTAAAAAGAAGGCTTGCAATTTTGAATTATGATCTTATTGAAGTCAAATGCATTGAATCGAACTCAAATTTCATTGAGTTGAATTTGAATTTAATTAAATGGAATTCAAATTTCAATTGAAGGGAAATGGGATGCAAGGTGGTGCAAAAAGCTATTAAAAATGAGTCTTAACTTTCATCATTTGTGACTATGGTGTTGAAAAAAAATTCCAAAAAACATTTCTCCATTCCATTTAGAGCAAACTCCAAACTAAAATCTATTTGGTAAAGACTACTATTGGACCTTAAACTAATCTACCCTATGCTAGTTCCAATGTTGCCATTGTCATTGGAATTTTAAAATAATCACATCTTCCACAGTTGTGCTTTACTTTGAATGATTGAATTTCTGCTATAGTAGGTCAAATTCATCACTATAAAAACAAACCAAAAAATTCTTTTCAACAAGTCATTTCGTTTTTACATAATGAAATTACTTAATTTTTTCATTCACACAAACTTTGAGATTTTCTTGAAATTTGTCTTATGTTGGACAGACATACAAAAATATTTGATGTATGTGGCAGATGATGGCATTGAATGCATGGTTATAGTAATAAATGTCATATTTGTAACTTTTTTGAATCACAACCAATGGTTTTTCTATCAATTTTGTGATGTAACCAAAGTGGTGATCATCCACAGGAAGATTTAGACAAATTTGGTTACAAACAAGATTTGAAAATAAATTCATTTAAATGTCCTATGTGACATTCCTTCACACTGTGACAAGCTTGTGAGGGTGAGCCTCATTTCATTCTAGTTGCCCCTGTGCAAGCAATCATCTAAGCCATAGAGATAGGCTTACATGGAGGGATGTGGTTGGGACCTCCTGAGCTCTCAAAACATATTCTTTAATCACACCAATTGTGACTACTTGGATGAAATATATCTGCATCATGTACTGCATTCTACAATTTTGCATGCTCCTCTCCCACTTCTCAGGCTTTCAACAAATTTTGAATGTCCTTCTGCATCAAGCCAACAGAAAACATGAATGAATGGCTGTTAATACATTAAAGATAAATGAAAACATTATGAGGTATATGTCTCATTTCAAGTTTCTCACATTTCCAGCAAAGACCCTAAAATGCAGATATGTGAGACTTCTGTATGTTGTGCCAGATAAAATACAGGGAAACAATCACTATGCTTTTTCCATAAGAGGAAGCAAGTTGTAGCCAGGGAACCTCAGCATGTCAACTTCATTCAGATGTAGCAAGAGTTTGTGAATATATACGCTGTGACCTATGTTTGAATGAAGATGGACAATCTTTTGTGCAGCAAAGCAAGATTTACTGATGGCCCACAAAGTAGTAAGGAAACATGAATCTTTCATTGTGATTTTGTGCACACAATTCTTGGAGGATAGGATTGTCCCACACAGATGTAACATTAACAGAAGGTAAACAGAAACACATTACAAGCTTCCAAAACATACCCCAGAGGGCATATCAATGGGCACTTACTATGAACCAGAAACAACAGGTAGAAAGGATAGAGACACAGGGATTTCACCTCAAATGCAAGGGGAGAAGTTGTCGGTTCATAGCGTTCCACAACCTGCCCCTGCTTGTTCACTAGAAACTTGGCAAAGTTCCATTTAATACTATCCCCTGACATTCCTCCTCCTTTGCTGTTCTTCAAGAACTTATACAGAGGAGCCTCTGCTTGTCCATTCACATCAATCTGTAAAACAAGGCATTCAAAAGATTTGGGTTTTCACAATGCAACAGTACCTTGGAACAACAACTGGCAAGGCAAAAGATTCATTGCCCAACATGCAATCCACACCTTAGCAAGCATCATTGAATCATTCTCCTAATGCTTTCAAAAACAAACATGATAAACGAACACACAATAACTTTGTGCCAATTTTGTATGTCAGCATCGTGACCCTTGCATGTAATCTAGAAAAGTTTTCAAATTACTCAAAAACATAGAGAGTTCTGGAGTCATTCATTTGTTCATGGAGAATGAGTGAGTTGATTGCACCTTAGCAAAAATTGGGAACTCAGCTTTGAATCTTGAGCAGGCAGTCTCCTTAATTTGTTCATTTGAGCCAGGCTCCTGACCACCAAATTGGTTTGATGGGAATGCTAAAATTTCAAAGCCTGGAAAAACCACCAACCTTCCTACTGTCAGCACTCTTGATACCAATTTTGTGCTTGCATGTAGTGACCAAGCCTCTGTCCTTTGACAGACATTTCCTGATATGGGAATCCTGGATGGAACATCAACTCACATACAGCCATCTTACCACTTTCTTTGTATTTGCTGTACAGCTCTCCAAGTTCCTTGTAGTTAGTACGGGTCAACCCACTGTTTACCCACCAAACCAACCAAGAAAGAAGAAAACCAGCATCAAGGATGGAAGATAGAAGAATGCAATGTGGCAATCCTCCTTTACATTCATTTCAATGCCCAGAAAAAGAAAGCCAAACATTACATTTTTCTTCTAGCCCCGTCAACTTGAAATGCCTATTGAAAACCAATATCCGTATAGAAGGATTCATTGCATGTGCAGATCAAAACTCCACAAAAACATGTCAGGTAACCAAAAAATGTTGTATCAGTTCCACCAAACTTAAATAGACATGACAAGAATAATGAGTGCAGTTGAAGCTTTTTGAATGTCAGGTGCGAAGTATCAGGCCATCACACTGCATCATGAATGGCAGTGACTAGCAGCCAATAGTGAGTCCCACACTGACTCCATCAGCTCCCCTAACAATGCATGTAGTATTTTTTTTTAAATGAACCCCATAATAACCAGACAGAAAAAAACTGCAAAATGAAAATAAAGAAAAAAATTGGCATCATCATACAGTAGAGTAAAAAGGTGCACAATACCACTGGGAGGCGACATTCACAATGAGAAGAACCTTGCCCTTGTATATGCTCAAGTCAACATCATTCCCTTTGATATCCTGTGACCACAAGAAACACATGGCAATCCAGTGTTTGAGATACATTATCAGTTACAAAAATGAACTTTTTCTTTCAAGAAGGAAAGGAAATGCAAGTGAGAGTGGACAGCAACATTTTCACTGATTTATTAGCAGGTATTTCCTGTTCATTAGCGTTGGACTCTGTACACTATCTCTGGCGTTGCTCAGTATGTGACCCTGCAAAAATATTTCTCCCATCCAAGTTTTAGTTATTTACTTTCTTCCAACCCCACCCATAAAACTAAAACTGGCAGTGCAAATAGGTGGGGAGACTACTGATAGCAAACCACCCGGACCAATCATTATGATCAGCCAGTCAAGAACAGGGAGCAGCAGTCAGATCATATTTATTACACTCTTCTCTGGCAGGTGTTAAGCTTTGCGATGCCATTTACCAGCCTCAGCAAACTGTACAAAAATGCTGGGCCAAAACCATTTTGCTGAGCCAAACCGACCGTGTTTTGACTTTTCTTCATCCAGTTTTGATCTGCAGGGTCACATACTGAGCACCGGTGGAGTTGCTCTCACATCCCAGTCTTCTTCTAATTCAATGAAGAAAATTGCCAAACCATTGTGCCACTCCTTCTTCGCGTGTAGTTTTCCAGCAACAAGAATGAACACATGAACACAACCGATCATTATGACTGACTGCCTCTTCAGCCATAGGTATCGGGAAATTCCTGCGACGAACACTAAACGCCACGCGACAGGAAGAAAGGGCAGATGGAAAAAGCTTCAATCAAAATTGGAGAAAAATAGAATAAACTCAGCAGGCAATGTAACTGGTGACAAGATTCACGAGCATCGCTTGCTTTTGCACCTTTTTTAGAACTCTCTCTTGATGGATTAACCTGGAATTGCAACGCTGAACAAATGTAAAACGAAAGGGAAAAGCAAAGACTGGGTGAAATGCTGCAACAAACCTTGACTATGTGATCGTAAACACTCTTCTTGGCAACTTCCGCAGCCGATGCGCGCGAGCTCAGATTGACACCCACAGCGAAGCTCAACAATCCCAAACCCGCAGCTCTACGTCCTCGCGATGCCACAATCCTTGTCACCGCGACAGGCTTAGAAGAAGAAGAGACGGACGCTCCAAACAACTCGCTGCTGGCTCTCGTAAACAACGCAGCGGAAGAGAAGGCAAAAGAAGAAGCTTCAGATCTGAGAGAATGTATGCTTGTTCTGGCTAAGCAGGAGGAGAACTTGGGGGAGGACGCGATACGCACCAACAACATTCCACCCGCAACAGGCGTAGCCGCAACCGAGCCAGACCGCAAGAGCGCCATCACGAGAAACAACGAACGATCGTCGATGTCGCAGACACGGCGAGAACAGAGGAGACTCGGAGAGAGACACACACACACACACGTTGGTGGGTGGGAGGAGGGCAGTTTTCGGATTCGAACTCGGATGGGTTTTCCTGACTGACAATCGTGGCTTCGCTCTCAGCCACTAGGCTACTTACATAAAAAGATTAGGTCGGTATATGCTCTTGTTCTCCAGCCTACGTATCAGCAACCGCTTATTTTACAGGCGAGATTTTGCCAAGAAGCGAAATTAATCAAAGAATTCGAAAAAGAACTGATTTTGGAGGTTTTCAGTCGCCAAAAGTGAAGGGGGGGGCGATTTTTTTTAATTAAGAAAATCACCAGATTTCTGTACTTTGTTTTCATTGTGTAGCCAAAAATATTAAAGGATGATTAAAGATTCATACTTTAGTTCTGGTTTATAGCCATATTTGGCTAAATCTTTTTATGGATGATTGGCACTTTTTCTACATCTTTGTATCAATGATCGCCACTGGCTACAAACAAAAAGTGTAAAGAAAACACTGCGTGGTAGTGCTGGTTTTTTTCTTGGCGAATTTTCACATTTTTTTGGACATGAAAATTATGACTTTGACACATACACAGGATTTTTTTGAAAGAAATGATTCATCCATCAGGATTTTGGGAAAAATAAAAATAACAATTTGCCAGGATTTTACAGCAGGTTGCAAGCAGGTAGCGAAAAATAAGAGGATTCTTAAATTTTCTACTTTCACATCTGGTCTATTGCCGAATTTGGCTAAATCTTAATGTGGATGATCACCAGTTTGGTTATATCACAAAATTGGAAAAAAAATTAAAAAATCCCAGCTGGGTGGTAGCCTAGTTAGTAGTAATGATTTTTTTTGCCTGGTGTATTTTTTCTTTTTTGGTCCCTGGGAACTCTGATTTCAACCTATACAAACTTTAAGTGATTTTGCTCAAAAAATGACCCAAAGTCCCCAGTTTTGAAGAAAAAAATTTGCCAAATTTTCTTTGGTAGGTTCTAGCAGGTAGTAAAAAATATACAAGGATGCTTAAATTTTTTGACATCCATCTGTAGCTTATAGCCAAATTTGGCTAAATCTTTTTGTGGATGATTGCCACCTGTGCTAGTCACAAACTGGGAAAAAAGAGCCAGTAGCTACCAATGTTTTGGGTCTTAAAATGGCCCAAAATCACCAATTTTTGAAGAAAAAAATCACAAACTTCCAAATTTCTGTAATAGGTAGGTAATAGCAGGTAGTCAAAAATATAGAAGGCTGCTTAAAGTTTTTGGCATTCGTCTGTAATTTATAGCCAAATTTGGCTAAATCTTCTTACAGATGATCACCAACCTCTCCTAATCACAAAATTGAGAGAGAAGACCTAGTAGGTAGCAATGTTGGGCAGCTATAGGAAATAGCAAAAGACCAGTACCGGGTAATTCTTTGAATTTTTAAAGAACCGTTGCTTTCAATTCTTTAAATACTCCAGGATCAGAGAACCATCAGTTCTAGTACTTTTGAAAAAATTTCAGAATCAAAGAACTACCAGTTCTGGTTATTTCAAAAACATCAAAGAATCAGTGGGCTTTGTTAATGAACCGGCAAAGAACCGAGTTTTCTTTGAGAGGTTCTTTGACATTTTCTTTTTTTTGAGAGCTGTGGTTATATATCAATGCCAGTTATTTCGAATATTTTAAGAATCAGTGTCGTGATTCAAAGAACCGCCCAACATTGAAACAGACTCTGATGGTTATCAGGGTGGTTCTTAAGATTGATAGCGGTGGCTCTGGAGAAAACAAAGAACCAGTTCTGATATGTAACCACAGTTCTCAAGAGAATCAAAGAATTCAAATAATCACCTACTAAACCCATCAGTTCTTTCATAAAAATAGTGGGTTGTTTGAGATTTTGAAATAACTTGAGCTTTTTTCTTTTTCTCTTTCTTTTTTTCTTTTCAAACAAATTGGGAACCCAGGCCCCCTCCTATATAACTTCAAAGATCTTTTTGTAACAAAAAAAGACAGACTGAACTTCTGCAACACACCATTCAACAATAGAGAGATGAATTTTGCAACATCAGAGTTTCTATTACAAAACATATGAATGGTAACATATAATCATCATGAATTTGATTCCAAGAACCACTATATCCCTAATTTGATCCCAAGAACCACTACACAAACAAATTGGGAACCTAGGCCCTCTCCTACAAAACTCCATTCAAAGAACTTTTTGTAACAAAAAAAGACAGACTGAACTATTGTAACACACCATTCAACAATAGAGAGATGAATTTTGCAACATCAAAGTTTCTATTACAAAACATATGAATGGTATCATATGACCATCACGAATTTGACTCCAAGAACCACTATATCCCTAATTTGATCCCAAGAACCACTACATCCCCACTAAGTATGGGTTTCCAAGAATCAAAGTTTTCCGACCTCACTCTCTTGAGCATCAATAGGTCATAACCATGTGTCTCTTTGTCACAAAACCCACCAACTACCACATAGACAACATACACACACAACACCCAATGCACAATTTGACAAAAATTAGTTGGCTACTTCTCTCAATCATTCAACATTCTGATCAACTCATGAAAACAACATTGCACAACAATGAATGCCTAAACCCCAACCATCAACTCAAAAAGTTGGACAAGGAAAACTGACACCTCTCAATAACCACATTAGAACATAACTTGTTGCAAAAGTCCCATGCTCCTTCGGAGTGCTCAAAAAACTAGGTGTTTTCTCTATCTTTGTGACTCAATAAAAAATGTTACAAAATATGAAAAGAAAAACAATCATGCGTTGATGATTTTGTGTGCAACAATAAATAAGAAAATATTGCAACAACTTGTCAATTACAAGACAACAAGAAAGATGTGGGAGAAAATTATTTTGTTGCATACACAAAAGGCAACACAAAATGTTCATTATCTTCAAGAAAAGTTTTACAATCTTAAATGCAAGAAACTAATGATTTAGCAACATTTATGGGAGAAATTGAGATGTTCATTAGCCACTTAAAATTTTTTGGGGAAGATTGTTTTAATGACAAAGCCATAATGATGAAGTTGATGTGTAATTTTCCATTTGAGTATGATTCATACTCAAGGCATGGGATAATGTTGTATCATCTGAGAAGATGTTTGAAAATTTGAAATTACACTTGCTTGCAAAATAACGTTTCATCAAGAAGAACATGATGGTGATTGGACAAGAAGAATAGATAGCTTCCTATGCCAATAAAAATGGTTCTCAGTGTTTTGGTAAACATCATCCAACTTTAGGTTTCACTAGAAATGGATCATCAAAAAATGTTTCATTTGGATTGAGTGACAACAGTATTTCATCAAATGCAATTGGAAAGGAGAATCAATGTCAGTGAAGAATTTTGATGTTTGAATAAAGATAACAAAGAAATGCAAAGATAGTTGAATTAAAGAAATGAACACAATGTGCTAACTGTGGACAAATAGGGCATTGGCATTTCGAATCTTGAACCGCAACAAAATTGAAAAAATCAATGATCAAATGAAGGTGTTACATCCCAAGGACAACAAAAATTTATGATAGAAATAAATGATTCTTCACAAGGACCACAAGCGTTCATGGCAAGTGTAAATGAACATTCAAAGAGTGTAATAACATGGTATGCAAATAATGGTGCTTCTCAGCACATGTCTAATCAACGATCATGGTTTTGTAACTTTGCGCCTATTATGAATGGAATATGACATATGCAAGTAATTGCTAGTCACTTCAAACGGGTAAAGGGGATTCGTGACATTAAGATTCAAATATTTATTAATAACCAATGGGAGTTGCATGGAGTGTTAAAAGACATATTGTTTGTCTTTATATTCAAAAGAGATTTGTTTTTAATGTTGGTAACAACAATCAAAGATATTGAAACATTACATACCAAGACATGATACAAGATGTTATAAAAGGGACAAATAGTCATGAATTCTAAAAGGCATGATCTATCAATTTATTATTAAAGTTGTGTTTCAAACTACACATGCATGTGTTGTTAAGAACCTTGGATGGAATTCTTATGGAGATGGTAATCATAATCTAAAATTTAACACAATAGGTTGGGGCATTTACATCATGATGACATGAGCTATAAAATGGTCATTTCATTCATGTGACTATCTATGTTAATGATGAATTAATCTACAATGGAGGTTGCCTAGCAATCTTTTGGAAATTATAATTTAGATGCTTTTCAAGTTTAGTTTTCTCTCTTCAAAGGAATTGATGAAGCACTTGAATACTTGGAAAATTATTTGAAAACAAAAAGTTGTTGATTTTTATATTGGCTTTTGTATCATTCATGACCATGTTCATCAATGACTTGTTCTTGATCAAGAGCAATATATTTTACACATTTTGATAAAGTATGGATATCAAGATGCAGTGTCAATATCAATTCCAACAAACCCACATACTATTCTAAATGTTGGAGGGACATAGGATGATGCCATTGACACCAAATTTTCCTACAAGGAAATTGTGGGTAACATACAATTTGCTAACCTCCCAAAAAGGACACTAAGTGTTCAAATTTAAAACCATGTGCATCAAAAAAACTATTGTTCATGGGGTATTAAGTAAATTTTCAGCTTATTTTTCCTCACCCTATTATTATTTAATTTTTTAATATGCACATATTTAAACCACCTTATATTAGTTTAAAATCTTTTTTTGGGATTATTGCAACCCTATATTAATTATACATTGGTTTTCTAGAATATACATACCCATATTTTTAAATTAATTAAACTATAATTTTTACCTCACAACCAATATGGCACCCTATATTTTTATTCAAATATTTTGTAAATTTATAAGGAATGTCCCCCCCTAAGGTTAACTTTGGTATTTGTCTTAATATAACATATGTTGTTTCCATGGCTACCAAATTTTCTTTGGCACCTAAACATGTTCATTGTAATGCAATCCAAAGAATTTTTAAGTACCTAAAGGCAACTTCAAACTTAAGTATTTGTTCAATTAGAAATGGAATTATTAACATCATAACAACATACTATGATGTTGACTATATAATTGATCTTGATGATCGTGAATCACACATAGGATTTATATTATCCATGAATGAGGGCCCTATTGCTTGGGGCTCACAAAAACAACCATATTCAAGTTCCATTATTAAAACAAAGTACATAACAAAAGCAATAGTTACAAAGCAAGTCATCTAGATGTGCAGGCTCTTGGGCAAACTTCGTTTTCCACAAGAATGACCTACTTACATTTTCAATGATAATTAAAATTTCAACCAAGGTTTTACATAACCCCAAATTCCATCAAATAGCCAAACATATCGATATTTAATTTCATGTCATCTAAGAAGAAGTTGCAAACAAACATATTTCAATTGTTTATATTCCCACCACAAGGCAAGTTGTTGATATTTTAGCAAAAAGCTTGCTTGTTAATAAGTTTTGCAAGTTTTGTGCATTAATGGTAATGGTCGTTGAATATTGAATGGGGGAATCTTGAACCAATGCTCATTGTTTTCTTTTGAATGGGAATGTTGACAATATTGATGAAACAAAACAAAATAATGTTCATGCATTGGAATGAATTTCTACACTACAAAACATTCTAGAAACATGCATGGTTATAAGTTAATTTTCTTATTTACTAGTTAATGATTTTTTTATATTTTTGTTAAATATCCTTGTTGGTGCTCTTCTCCATGTCTATGTTTGCAAAGCCACAATGTTACACATATGGCAATGTTGTAAACTATAGATTGTAAATAGTTGTAACAAGGACAAATACATCTATAAAATGTAAGAAATTAATGAACGCTAAGAACATAAAATGATTTGGTTACAAATGTCATGATTCATTGAATGTTGTTATTTTGATATGTCGATAATTGTTCACATGAACATGATTAATTTGTGAAATAAACATATGCATGGTGTTGATTTAAACAATTAATGTTTGACAATAATTATTGTAGTTACATGCAGATTATTTTCATTAGGTTAGGGCCCAAAGTGCCAAAATGTTCAAGCTTCAAGCTACATAATGCAAAAAGTTTTGAAAACTTAAAAGGCTTTCATCATTAGCATGTTCCTTTTTTTCATCACAATTGTACACACTTTCTTTTGCTAACAATATGCTTTTGAGTTTTGGTTGAGAATGGGGTATTGTGGGTGCAAATGTTTAGTGGATATCTTTGTTTAAATGTCAAAATTTGACATGAGATTTTTCAGTTCATTGAAAATCATTGCTTAAAGCTCTTATCAATTGTTGATAACTTAAATCATCCACACATCCTAGTGCAATTAATTGACTTTTGAAAATTTTAAAGGTGAATCAAAATGTTGCAAATAAGAACTTCAAAACATTAAAAAAATTGAAAATAAGAACCAAGAAATGTAACACATCAATGTTATAAATCAAAATGGATGAAATTGATTGACATCTTCATTGATGCTAAAAATACCAAATATTTTTGAAATGCAAGCCAAAAATCTTCAACAATATTAGATTATACGCCCAAATGAATTTTTAAACATAAATATAATATTTGGCATTAACATGCCAAATCCTTTAAGTAATATGGTATTGTCCAAAAAAAATTGACAATACTTTTGTGATTTTGAATTACTAAAAAATATACATGTTTTGGTGATGTAAAATATTAAAAAAAAAATTTCATTTGATATGGGGTTTTAAATACTAATTTGCATTAAAATAGGTCACTTGACTCCTTTCCATAGGTATATGTCTAAAAGTATATTTCAAGCAATTTCAACACATTTTAACCTATAAACCCCTTCATTCTTCTAGCAATACAAACATATCAAAAACTATTTTTCATTTCATTATATCATTAAAAAAATATAATCCATTGTAACATTTTATAATTTTTGGTTTACCCTTTTTTTTTACAAGTAACAAAAATAATTCGAATAGAATATTGAACATGACATGTTAATAACACTAAGCTCATGAATTCAATGGGCACAATATTTAACCCAAGTTCCACTTAATAATTATTTCACCTATAGTTTAATATCCATTAAATGAGAAGGTCAATGGACTGAAATAATATCAATTAAAGTGGAAGATATTACAAAACCGAGGTTCCTTTACTAAATGATATTTATCAAATAAGAGAGGTTAACGTTTTGGAGATAAGATTTTGAACAAAAAGGAAATTAGTGTGTGATAAATTATTATGTCATATATATATATATATATATATATATATATATATAATATGCATCATAAAAGTTATGAATCTTAATTAATTGTACCAATAATTTAGGCATACCATAACAACCATGGCTAAAAAGCTAAAGGGGTAGATGCATGGTATAATGGCTCATTTTTGTGATGAAACGATGTTTTTTCTTTGGGTACCCTTTATTCAAATGCATATGGTGATTATTATATCTTTAGATATATTAATTGGGACTTGGATCAAAATTAACAACTTCATTATGAAAAGAATTATGTGGTAATTATTGATAAAAAAATTCATTTGTTAGTAGTAATGGACTTTTGAAATTGAAAAATATGGACTAATCATCTAATTGGAAAATTACAAAATGGAAAAACTTATATTGATTCACATTCCAAATTTATCATTGGAATTCAATGGTATATAATGTAATATAAGATGATAAGCTCATATGAGGAATCTATTCTTGAAAACCTTAACTGTTTAATAGTTAGGGACTTTTGAATGGTTAAAATTTGACCATATTTTCATAAGTCCATATCAATTACAATTTTATTTTATTTTTTCAATTTTTTTGTCCCAAGAGCATATTTTTTGAAAGCTTTACATGAGGCATTATTCATATGGACTTTGTGGGTTTTCCCTTTAGGACTTTCAAATTTAAAATTGACATGAACTACATTAAATACAAGTTTTCACACATATTTGGGAAGGTTTGTAGGTGATTGAATAATAACATTTTTTAAAGTAACAACCATGTTCATTTTGATCATTTTAAAGAATCTTGTATGAATTCATCGAAAATGTAATTTCTTCGATATTGAGCCATTGTACCATGCATTCACCCAAAGGCCCTTTCCTTAATTGTAGCATTGTTAGATGTGTCCATGCCATCACCATGAGATGCACGTAAGGTTCTTTAGGAACTTCAACATATTTTTGAGGATTAGCAAATAAAACAAATATTTTTGGATGATTGGTTCATCACAAATGTTTGTACTTTCTTAAACAATTTTATTTTCTTGAAATTTTATTAGATATTAGAAATCAAATGATATCATTTAGGGTAGTAGGACAACATTAGTGGACAAGATTTTTATCAAATTAAAGAGGTTGTCAATTTGGGAGGATTATCTAATGGGGGTTTGATTGTATGTGCACCAAAGTTTGAATAGTAATATCATAATGCCCATATTGGAAATATTGATAACACTTTATGCCAACATAAAAAATTGATCCAAGTTTTATTTGTAAATGCAATGGGCTTTTTATAGACATAAGAGCAAAGGCATTTTTCATTTGATCATGCTTAAATTCATCATACCAAAAGATAACCTTCATTTGCCATAATTATTTTATTATGTCCGCATTTAATCACAAATTTGAAATTTGTGACATAAGACAAAAGGTTTCATAAATTTAGAAAGAAGAAAAACACTCTCACTATCATTCTATGATAATGATGCGTAAATGGTACATGCACTATCTTTTATTATACTAAAATTTCCACCAAAAGGCAATGGATCACCCTTTCATATGCCTAAAGTTTAACTTTGGCATTTATTGTTGTTAATGCCATAAGCTTGAACTTGTCCATTTCATATGAATCTAGAATTCAACAAATGAAAATAATTCTATTGAATTGCACAATGATGTGTAATTTAGTTGAGTTAGTAAGACAAGGAAATCAATAATGACATTGATATTAATTCTTTTGTTGGAAAAATAAGTCAAGCATAGAAAACATATATGTTCAATTATGGAACATAACTTGGTTAATTATTGGAACGTGAACAATAATCTTGAGATGGATCACATTAATAAAGATCAATAAAGTCAAAAGAACATGAAGACTTATAGAACCCAACTTTGAAGGAAGTAATATCATAGTACCTTTACCATTACAACATAAATTAAATTATTTTTAATTATTTCAAAATTTTGAAAATTTATTCATTATTTGTGCCAAAAATTTTAATAAATTTAAAAGTTCAACTATTAGATTTTGAATCGTAGACCTTCCATGATAATTACTTAAAATTGAGGTAGTCTAAACACACTAAATTGTTCCATAACATAGTTGAAACCCTTATTATTTTGTATAACCATTACTTGCTGAAAATTTCAGAATTAAAAACCTAGGTGTTAAAGTTAAGATTTCAATTTTAAATAAATTTATTCGACAGTTTGTTGCCGAAATAATGAAGGTACTATGGTATTATGACTTTAGAAAGAGCTTTTTTAATAGATTCTCTTAGTATCACAAGTTTAGTTCATTGCAACCTGTGTAAGGATGTTGTGCGAATTTAAGAAAGGCACAAGGGATGCATATAAGCTATCTTTTCAAGTCCAAACAAAGTATGGGGTGAAAGTTGGTGGTTAGGGTGAAATAACATTTATAAAAACACCCAATCATTTTGTCTCAATTGTGGATGATGTTGCAATCCGTAAATTGTGTCACACTACCTTTATTTGGCATCCCTCTTAAAACATCTCCAACAACAAAAAAATGGTGAACACATTGCTTTTTGGATGGAGATTATGGGTCAGGGAGGGGAAACCATTTATGCTAAAACATAAATGTGAAAATTCATGATAGTGTTTCATATTTCCTTTTATTCTTTTTTTCATTTTTGCTTACAAATGAAATGATTGTTATTACTTTCTCTTTTTTTAATTTTAATTTCTAAAAATTTAAATATTTAAGCATTTCGTTTCACCTTAATACCTATCATGTATCTATTTATTATTCAATTTTTATTGAATTTTTCATGTATGAGATCTTAATTTTTACAATCATAGTTATAACAATTCAATATTCAATATAACATTGCAAATGTTAGTGTATAGGATTTGAACATTGGTTTAAAGATGAAAAATGATGCACTTTGTAATTTCCAAATTCATTTTCTTATAGCCTTACCAAGCTTGTCACCAAAAAAGTTAAACATTAATAAATAGTACACCAAATTATGGAAGACATGCAATCAAAATATATAATATTTTACATAAATGAGGTCCAAATAACTATTTTAAATAATTAATATGGTGAATAGATAGGTAGGTACAAATTGTTAATTTAATTCAAGATTTATTGTTCTATTATATTATTCATAGATCATTTATAAATAGATCAATACAAACTATAAAAATGTTTTAAAAAACTAAATTAGCCATCATGATTACAAATGAAACACCCTTTCAATGATACCTTCAATAATGTTCACCCCTTCCATCCATTGTAATATGACCACTCATTCATTCTAGATGGCATCTTGGTAGGGCGTATCAACAAATGATCAAGCTATGGAAATTAAAAACAACCCACACCCTTTCCTTTTTGCAAGGCACAATACTATCATAGGTGCATAGTGTCCTAGGAGAAAGGAAGGCATTTTACAATGCATGATATTCAACATGAAAGTGAAGGTTGAGTCAAGGGTTGAAAGCCTTCTAAGTCCCAAGGGAAAACAATTTTTCTTAGCTTAATAACTTTGGAAACATTTATTTTCATTATCTTTCATTTTGTTGGTATGAATTGTTGACCAATGTTCTAATTGAGCATGTACTTGAAAGCATAGTCAACTCAAGCTTGTAAGGTCCAAGCCTATTATATTTGTGAACAAAAATAATGTCCTATGCACATAGAGATGTTCAAATTTCACATAAGGGCATAATGTGTATGAAAATGTGAAGTGCCTTTCAAACAAGTAATCTTCATGATAGAATCAAGAAAGTTCAATAAAGAATGTTGAAGCTTCAACCAAAATCAATTCAACCTTCTTCAAAAACATTAAGATCCTTCATCTTGATGCAACATTTATTACTTTAATATGATTTCACAACCATTGTGTTCTATCTACTTTAATGTTATCAAAAATATATAGTCACACACAATTCACAAGCCCTATCTATGTAGATATGAAAAGATGACTTTGTTAAAGGTGCATTACATGGGCTTCAAATAAAAAGCATGTCTAGTTATGTTCATAACTTGTCTATGAGAAACACAAAGCTTGTCTCAATAAGTCTTTATAAGATTTTATTGAATCATTGACCCATCTGTTAGGTCATTAAATAATTGAATCCATGAGTTGATATAGGCCCTTGTTAGACTTATGCAACCTCCAAATCTAATATGCACAATTGATACCTATTGACTTAAATTGATAGTTTAAATGCATTTCTCACATGTACATGTTCTACAAAAGAGATTTTGCCTTTGACCTTACCCTTTTTAAGGACAACTACATTTTGAAATGCATGCAATTAGCTCATTGAACATCATAAGGTCTAGCACATATCATAGGTTACAAAGTTTTTGATGATGCAAGGAAAATCTCTACCCTATGCCAAATTCATTAAATTATGTACTTGTAAGGTAATGAACATGTTTTGGGCTCTTCTTGAGTTTTCATGCCTTTGGTTGGGCCCTCAAACTTAAATAGAGCCAAAAAAAAATGTTCCTTACCTTATGTCAATTTTTTTCAAAATTTGAAACCTTACAAAAGTGAGAGGTCCTTCCAAATTGAAAGGTTCGCATCTAGTTTACAAGGAAATTTTGTCAAGGGAGCTGATTGAAAATACATGAAAAAAGTTTGAAGATTTTATTTATGGCCATTGGTTAATTCCAATTCACAGTCCTCAATCACTAAGTTAGTTCCTCCCAATGGCTATCACATAATTCTAATGACGATGATTTATCAAAGCTCATTTAAGTAGGACAACTTTAAATTTCATAAGTTGTAAGTCATCATTTGGACAATTCCAAATTAAAATATGTTTAGCCCATATATTCCCCAAGTAAAAAGGCATGGAAAGATGTTTTTTGAATCTTTGTCTTTTAAGAATATTTTTTTTCAACACCATATTTAAGAGGAAATTTTCAATATCTTTTCCACCAATATGCATCTATTTTTTTTTCAATTGGATTTGAATTGAATTTAAATTGCATAGATAACTCTTCTTAAGTATGACCTTTCAATAAAATTATTGAATTGAAATTTAATGTATTTGAATTAAATTCAAGTTGCATGCAATGTCATCAATATTTCCATTCAAATCGAACTTAATTTTCGCAAAATCTTTTTTTTTTTCATCAATTGATTAGTCAATTATCATTTTTACTTAATATCATAAAGCCCAAGTACATAGATAGGTCTTTTTAAGTATGATCTTTCATGCAATTCCTTTTAGTAGGATCTTAACACCTCCTAAACACCCAACTCCCTTCTTTGGAGTGGCCACAAAAAAAACCTTAGCTATATTGTACTTGATAATGTCCATAGCTAAGGTCTTTTTTGTCAATTTTGTGATGTAGCCAAAGTGGCTATCATCCATAGGAAGATTTAGCCAAATTTGGTTACAAGCATAAATATGAAAGCAAAATTTTAAAAAATCCAAATAACAATATTTTTGGCTACCTTTACTTGAACCATGTATAGAAATCTGGCAATTTTTTTTAAAAAAGTGGTAGATTTTTGGCTATTGAAAATTGAAAAAATCATTCTACTCTAGCATAGTTAAATTTGTATTTCGCTTTCTGGCTACATATAGAGGCAAGCAAAAAAAAGGCTGATACATAGGTATATGATACTTTATGTATATTGAGTTTGGTATTGGGCACATACTACGTACATGATTAGGTATATACCGTATTCTACGTATATGGGTTGCAGCGCTTTTCTTACATGAATTCTTAAGCTTGCCTGAAGCTCCTCTGTTTCTACAACGCTACTACTGTCACGACTCGCTTTCTTCTCCGCACTTCTTTGCCTTTTGTCTTCCCTTGTTTTGCTACAGGAGCTCCAAGGCCACTTGACTGCCTGCTGTGTGTCTGTAGAGAGCTTAAACATCTCTTGTGAGTTCTGGTCCCCCCTCTCTCCTTCGTTCTGTTTCCAATGTGGCTTGCTTTGTACATGGTTTTCTTTGATTGCGTTTCTCCCCTTTTGTCTCTCTGAGGTTTATTATATTGTGCCTGCAAATGTGTGCCTCCTGTAGTATATTTTTATGGGTATCTGTCCTTTTTCCTTGTCAGTCAAGTGTTGTCTCTTTTCTTGCTTGCTGAATTTAGGGTTTTCTCTGTTTTCAACTTCTTGTGGGTGGGTGGTTTCTGTTCATAAATTTTCTTGAATGGGTCTTTCTTGCTACTTTGTCATTGTGCTTCTAATAAGTTGTATAATTTTTTTGCTTCTTACTTTGTTAATTCTGGGAGTTTTCTGTTCATTTCTTTCTTTTTTTCCCCTGCACTTTGTCTCCAATACCGAGTCCAGTCCTCTGCTTTTAAGACTTACTTCATGAGTACTCGTTTTTTTTTCTTTTTAATTACCCTCCTTATTTTCTGAAATTCTGGAGCCTTGAACTTGATCACGAATATTCTATTGTCAGTTTAGTTTTAGGGTTTTCTTGACTTTTGCAATGTTGGAACATCATTCCTCATCTTCCCATCCATGCCAAAGTAGTACTCCATGGCTATCTGTGGTTTTGGACCTTGATTTTGTGATTTTCTTGGGAGTTTTGCAGTTCAGTATTTAGGGTTGGTTTTAGGTTTCTATGCTATGTTGTGTTGTCCTCATCCCTAGTCTCTCTTTCTTTTCTGAGATAAATAGTTGAAAATGTGAGCCTTGGTTTTGAGACCATTCTTGACAAGTTTGGTCTTTTGGGTTCTTTTATGTTCAATTGATTCAGTAATCCTATGATTGATTACTGAACAAAAAAGAATCAACAGTTTTTTGAGTTTCATGTGTAGACAGAAAACTCTTTGTAAAGTTTCTTGCATCCATTCTATCATATTTTTTTCCTTTTTTGTGTTCTCAGATTTGGAGAAGATGCTCTGATTTTCTTTGATCTTCATTCAGTTCTGGCCTCATGTATGCTACCCACTCAGTTTATTGTCATTGATCATGTAATTCTCACAATTGTTTATCTTGTTTTGTAGATTCCTCCAATGGGATCGTGCACACATCAACATGATTGTGAGGAGCATGCATGTGCTGCGGACTGGTCTTTGTTCAAAAATATCGAGATGTCAGGGGTACTAATCTTTACTTGCTGTCACCTGATCCTTTTGATTCCCCAGCATGTATTCCTTAATGTTGACACACAAACTTTCATTTATAGAGAGGAATTTCTGAGAGCTCTACAAACATTCTGAAGGAATTTTTGATATGATAGATAAGGGCCCCCCAGTTGTCTGCAACTGTGAGGTTAACCTTCAAATGCTAGAATGATGAAGACAAGTTTAGAAAATTATGCAAAGTTTTTGCTCTCAATGTTCTGTTTCTTTCCTCTCTCTGTTATCTTCCTCCTTTCTTCTATGGTTTTCTCGTTTCTTGCCTTTTCCCCTTTCTCAATCTCTCTCTTTTTTTTTTGTTCCTCTTTCTTCTTGAGGGCTTTTGGTCTCCTCTTTCTCTCTTAGGTTTTGTTGAGCTAGTCAGCACCATTGCCTAGTTTACCCGTTAAGTCTGGTCTTGTGACAGAAACACAGTACATTGGTTAATGATCCACATTAGCCTTAACCCATTGCCTGGAAGTAATGAAGTGAGTGCAGGTGATATGGTAGGTGATCAATACCATGCATCTTGCTCTTGAAGGTCCCCAAACATGCATATACCATTGCCACCATCCAAACCACTCTCGATTTTTTTTCTTGTATTGTTTTCTCTTTTCTTTGGGGGTGTGGGTTCCTCTTATTCATGCTTGCTGATTGGTTGCTATTGTGTCATTAGATCTGAAATATCCATAACCCTTGTTTTAGGGTCATCGCTCAATTCTCTTCAGGTTGCCTTCAAGGAGAAATTCTCAGTACGTATGAGGATATTTTGTACATTATGCAGGTGCGTGCTTTGAATGAGGCGATTGATGGGAGTGCCAAATCAGTATTCAAACCCTGGGAAAACCGTCTGGATCTCTCAACTGTATGCAGAACTTGCTTTGCATGCCTTTGAGGTTTTTTTAAGTATGTAAAATCAGTTCTGCTGATTTCTTGCTTGTTTTTGCTTGAAAGAATTTTTTTGCATTTATTAGTGTCAAATTCTCAATTTTGACAAATCACAGTCTTGAAACTGCATGGTGCAGGCATTGGAGAGCAACGATGATGACCCAGAGCTTATTCTTTTCATTCCGTAAAACTTTTTCCTTATGTGAAAGCACCTGTGGTTTTTTAATTTGAGAAAAGGGCAGTCTGCATTCTGTAATCTCCATTTTAAGTGTAGCTCCTTTATGTGTCTCTTTGTCGACAGGAACATAGAAGTTTATTCAGAACATTTATAGCATCAATAAGGTGTTCTGTGTCATTTTATTGCAGGTTCACAACAGATGTGAAAATCAAAAGCATCTCAATTATTGGTGGCTCTGATGGCACAAGCCCATCTAAAATGCGCGTGTAGAGTTTCTAAACTTTTACATTGCCCCATAAGTACAAAATAAAGAGATTTTTCTCAATCCATATGGACAATTTGGATGTAGTTTATAGTTCGTTATTTATATAGTGGGTCAATGGCAACTGTCTGCTATTGTTGTTGTAAATGTCTGGACAGGAACAGGTGTAGGGTGTAGGGTTTTTCTGTTACAAGCTAAGAGGTGTGTCTTCTCTTTTTCCATGTTACAGGTTTATGAACAGAGATGACATTGACTTCTCAGCAGCAGCTGATTTGTTGCCAATCCAGGAGTGGGAGCTGGCAGAGAACCCACATGGGGAGATTGAGTATCTCACTAAGTATGTGTCACACTTAATATACTGCAGACCTCAAACATGACAAGAACAATCCCAAACTTTTCTGCTGTTCCTTCTGTGCTACAGAAGACCTCTGTTGGATCACTTCTTCCACCTTTTGTTTTCATTGAAAGAGACTGCAAATAGTTTGATAAGTCACTATTATGTTGATGCTAATTTCTCAGTCAAGTGTGTTTGCAGATATGCAAAGTTCCAGGGAGTTGCCAGCCTTACACTCCATTTCCCTCGAAATTTTGGTGCCAATGCAACATGCATACATTATGTTGGATTGCGAGGAGAAGCCACTCAGGTAAGATTAACTTGCTGAAACCTCAAGAGTTCAGGGTTTTGTGTCAAGGTCTAGACTTGGGCAACTGTCCTACCATTATCTTGATTTGGATGTAAGGAGGTCCAAACTTGTCAGGTTCCTGGATGAGGAGAAAATTAAGCTCCTGATTGCATGCCTCTTCCACTGTCAATGTTGCACATCCTTATGGGGGTCGCTCTCACTCTCAAGTGTCTATTGATGTTTGGGTTGTTTTGCTAACACAAGATTTTGGGCTATATTGACACACGGTTACTTTTATGGCCATGTTTCTGTTGTTGTAAACAGTTGAAGAGGGATGTTGTGGCAACCACTGTCTATGAGGCTATTCCAAATCCATCTGATCACAGGTGAGGCCATCTCATTGTCTCTTCTGTTTTGCTGTCAATTCATATCAGAGCTGTTTCATATGCAATTGCATATGTGCATGTATTTGTCAGGAAAGATTTTCTTTTCTTCAGGCTCCTGTAAATAGAGAGTGGTACCTGAAGTTGCTTTGACTGTGTGGCAGACTCCCAAGTGAGAGTGGTGCACCTCAAGTGCTGTAAATCCTAAAACTCTTGGTTGCAGCAATCTCGGGTACAGAGTTTAGTGAGATTTTCAGCAGTTAGTTTGCTGTAGTGCCTTGAATAGCTAGTGTGGAACAAATGGCAGTATGAACATGTGAACCTACTTAGTGGGCCATATTCATGATCAAAAAACTGATTGCAGCATGTGTACATGACTACAAAGACAAATACTGTAAGGCTTTTTGTAAACTGGGGATTGTGTTACAGCTGACAGGTTGAATGCCCCATTTAAACAGAGGCTTGGCTGTTAAACAAAATGTATTGATCGCAGGTTATGACAACTAAACTACCTTTATGTTCTTATCCTTATGAACATGGAGGTAGGTTATGGAGTTATCTTCCACCCTTGCCCATGAAGTGGTCACACGACATCATGTACAGAGGGTAACAGCATCCTGAGAATTTATTGAACAATTGATGTTAGCTCCAATGTTGACACCTCATGGTGTACAGTATACTGTTGAATGTCCTACTCCTCCTCTTCTTCAGCTTCTTCTTCTGATCCTGCCTTTTCTTCACCCTCCTCTTCTTTCAGTGGCTCAGGCTTGGGGGGGAGATCTGTTGCCTCAACCATTTCCCCTGCATATTCCTTTTGCACTGGAGGTGGCATGGTAGGCTTGAATGCTTCATTTTTCAGACCATAACCCACATAGATATTACTGAATCCAGTTGGTGTGGCCACACAGAATGCACCAGGCCAGAGATGAGATCTCAAACAAACCACCTGATGCTTGAGGCCCTTGATGCTTGAGCTATAAGTTACTGACCATGCTTTTACACCATCTGCAAGTTCTTTATCCTGGTCTAGTGTCCTCAAGGATCCTGGTTCCTCTTCAGGCTCCTCTGGTTCTTCATCCTCATCTTCCTCACCCTCTTCACCTTCTTTAGCTTCTTCTTCTTCAGGGGCCTCCTCCTCCTCATCCTCCCCTTCCTCTTCTGGTGCCTCATATTTTGTACATCGTCCTTGTTTTGGAATGTGTGCATTCTTGTGAACCCAAGCCTCCAAAGTGCCAAGGTCAACAGCGGGTGGCATTTCAAAGTCCTCAGCTGGTGTGAGTGTTTGTCCACCCTCATCATCAGCAGCCTGTGCCCAGGTATTCACAGGTAGCAAGATAATCATGAACCTGAACATATGGAGATTGCAAGGCTTAGACTTAGGGGAGGGTTCTTACACCTACTCCTCAAGAGTCAGAGGGGCCATATGTCACCTATTGGTGTAAGATCCCTCCCAATCTTAAGGGGCAGGTGTAATATCCCTCAGGTGCCCTCCAATTACAGTTAGGAAATTTTGTCAAGTGCTTTATGGTTTGGCATAAAAACTGGACTTAATATATGATGCCAAGTCTGAAGAAGGAAGAGGCAAATTGGTTATTGCTTACCAAGAGGCAAGAAAACAGCAAATGATCTGTTGTGGTGGACATGTTTTGTGACTTCTTAGTGTGCAGTTGTGAATGCATTGTAATTAGATATCAAAGCTACATGTCTCTCTCCTTGTATATCCTTAGCACCTATCTTGTAAGACAAACTGATAGGTACTGATAGGAGACATGTTAACTTGCCGAGTAATAACCAGAAGGAGCAATTTGTGTAGCATGTGAAATTCGAGCAATTTGGGCCCGCAAGTAGTTAATTTCAATTCCTGGAAATTGTGGATATCCTGACACCTCTGCCTGCCAACCAGAAAATACCATATCAAATTTCTCTGTGTCATTGTTGATCCCATTTCTACAGAGCTGCTGTATGTTCAGCCCGTTTGGCATGAAAGTCTGGCACCATCAATGTTCATGGAAACATTAAGCCTTAGTGATAAAGCAAAGATGTCAAAACAAGGCTGCCACAGTAGTGGATACTATGCATATCATACATCCACTAGAACTTACACAGTTGGGACACTGCAAATGGACCCACAAATGCCTTCAGCACATCTTTTGTAGTGTTACTCTCTTCATGTTTGCAGAGCACATTCTTTTGTACAAGTAGTGTGCTTATTTCCATGAATCTGCCTGGAGCTCTGGCAGCATGCATTCACAGAGTGTAGTGGACTCACCAGGCTGGCAGAGTGGGTTCCTCTCTGTCTCCATTAACACTCTTTTCTCCTTTTTCACAAATGTTTCAAAGTAATTTATGAATGGTAATGGACCCACACATGGGGGCTTACAGGTGGTTTTCACCCCTGTGAATGAGGGCAGTAGCCCCTGTTCACGTGGGCTCAAATGTGAAGCCCCTTTTGCGTGGGTGCCTTACCCTACACAAAATTATATCACATTGTTTTGGTATGAAACCAAACCCAAGTGCAGCTATTTCAGCAAGTTGTTACCAGGCATTGAGATTCTGTGCCTGTGAGTCTCGAGTAGGCAAATCCTAGCTGAATTAATTCAATCGATCCATGATTGAAATGCATTCATTGCAGGACTTCAAATTAGATTTGCAATCACACTTATTCAACTGATAATGGCATTGAATACATTGATTGCAGGATTTCAATTTCGCTTCTCCATGATCAGAGTCATTCACCTGATAATGGTAGTGAATAAGTTGATTTGACAGATTTCAATTGTCCTTGGCAACAAAAACCATTCAACTGATATCTATAATTGATCTGATATGTCATTGAATCCATTGATTGCAAGGTTTTAAATTAGCTCCATAATCACAATTGTGAAAAACTAAACACATATGAAGAAGACTCATTGACTCTGTTGATTGTAGGGTTTCAAATTAGCTCCACAGTCACAATTTGAAAAAAACTTCACACACATGAAGGAGACTAATTGTTCTGCAGGGTTTCAAATTAGCTCCACAATCACAATTGTGAAAAAAACTTCACACACATCATGAGACTCATTGAATCCATTGTATTGCAGGGTCTCAAATTAGCTCTACAATCACAATTCTGAAGAACTCAACACACATGAAGACTATCGGGCTAGCAGGGGAAGAGGAGGAGGAGGAGGAAGGCAGTGGGGATATTGATCTTGGAGGTTTTGGTATAGAGCATGTTTACTTCAAGGTTGCCAGTCAAGAACTTCTTCAACTGTCTGGCAGTGTTGATCTGCAAAGGAGTGACAGGAGGTAGTTTCTTGTACTGATCACCAGGCCTGTGACAAACCCAATATACATTGGCATTGGTTCCTACGCCCTCTTCCATGGGAATGCCGTCTGAAGGACGTCCCCATCCTCCCTTCTTTTTCTTGGACTCTCCGCTTTCCTCCTCGCCTTCTCCGCCTTCCTCTCCCTCTGTACCTTCCTCCTCCTCCTCAGGAACCTCCTCTTCGTCACCCGCCCCTTCCTTCAGTGTACTCTCGAATACATAATAATTGCTGCAAAAGAGAACCAACCCAGGCTTGGAGTCAAGAAGTAGACGAAGAAGAAGAACAATGCAGCAGCATTCTCTCATGATCAGATTTGACATGAAATCAGTCTGTATCTTGATTCATCTTCACGAGACGAATTGCAAAACATAATAGCCAGATTCTCGTGTGGAAGTTTTGCACGGAGCTATTTGATTTCGTCATGGAATCTTGGTAGTCCTAGTTTTGTGAAACCCCCGATCGATCTCTACAGAATCACGTTTGTGTGAATTGGTTTTGAATCAGTGCAAGTTCCTTGATTTGGGTAATATCGAGAAGGGAGTTGTCTTGTCATTTTGCTTGGTCATTTGCATTTGGTGGGGGCGAGGGGGGGTTCATTTGGAAGCCAGCCAGTGGCAACAGCGATTTGTGTTGAAGCTTTGCTTACTCATTGATGCCGAAAAACTTGCCGAAGAACCTCACGGTTTCTATACCAAATTTGGGATCATCGCCTAGTTGTTTGAGAGCCAAAATGACAAAATAAGTGTCAAGACGGCCAATCCCACAGCCGCAAGCGTCGAAGAAAACACTATCAGATAACATATTTTGTGCTTCAAATTCATTGCCGGCTGCTTCTTCGTCTTCTTCAGCAGATGCTTCCTCAGCAACCTCTTCCTCCTCCCCTTCTTCTCCTTCTTTCTTCTTTGGCTTTTCCTCTTCAACTTTAGGCACTATCTCCTCTTGACTTCAACCACACAAACACGAGAGTAGTAAAATAAAACAATCAAGCTAGCTAGCAGAACGGCTCTGAGAAAACAAGCTTCTTTTTGCTTGACGTCTTAGATTACAATAACAACGGTCGCATTACCCACAACGACGACAACAACGAAGACAACGACAACAACGACATGAGGTGAAGAACAACAAGCGTGTAGGACAATATTGGAAACCATCTCCAAAATGCAGTTTTACTTGAATAGCGCAAAAAACGATTTGACGGGGATCACATCCTTGGGATCTCTTCCTTCTTTGATGGGCTTCTCGCCTTCCCTAGACACAAATCGTGTTTGCTTCAAGAGGAAGCTCGTCTCGAAGATATCCACCGGATCCCTCACCTTCGCTTGAAGCACCTGCCAGCCATACAAAGGCTTCGGAATCATCATCATCATATCATCATCTGACGACAATTCTTCTCAGTCCCCCAAAGTACACCTCACGCACATACGTACATAGTCACACACTCTCCAATGTGGAATTTTGTCATACAAAATGCCAACAAACAAATAGATCTTGCTAGGGAAAAGGAAAATTACAACGATTGTGGCATCTTCATCTGCAAAAAGTCATCTTGAGCACATAGAGGTCGATATGTTGGTGTCCAAGAACAATGCGGTTTTCAAAGCAAAACTTGAAGGAGAAAAACATGTGTCCAGAAGTGAGTGGGTGGGTCGGTGGGTAGGGGGGATGGGGAGAGAGAGAAAAAAAAGACTCCTTGCGGTTTTCTTACACTGCGCACAATCTCAGAGATGTGAGTGAAGACATCGTCTCCTGTTGTCGTACTCATGCTCTTAAGATACGCTAGTGCATCTTCTACCGACATTGCAGCCATCGCTGCACGCAAATCCTCAAAACTTCCTCAACTCTTCCAACTGAACTTCTCTGTCTGTCTGTCCATGTCTCTGTCTTTGTGGATGGAAGATACTCTCGTATATCAATGGTGATTGTAACAACTCAATAGTGAGAATCAATTCTTCCCCGTGAACTGCCCCCACGCAACTGTATGTTTTTGACAAGCGTGGAGATGATGGATAGAGATAATATGCAAAGGTATGGTGTCCTCCATCATGCTTGGATGCAAAGCATGGGGGAGAAGCAATCTTGCCAGAGAATGTCAAAGAGGGAATATGTAAAAGAGGCAGCAACAACTGCTTTTTGCCTTGTCCCAAAAATTGATGAATGTGTTTTGTTTTTAAGAACCTGAAAATTTGACATCAACAGTCTCTCTGCCCTGTTGGGTAAAAAACACACTTGGATGCACTAGTACACCTATTGCCAACTATTTTATAGATGCCCATTATGGCAAGTTCAAACCAGAGTCAATAGTAGGTAAAATAGGAAATGTTCCATCAAATTCCTGAAAACAAAACTCTAGAGTTCACTGTGTATTAGAGAAGCTCAAATTCATAGACATTGCTCTGTTGCCTTTGGAGCTCCAAGTAGCCTTCTATTGGCACATCCAATGTCACAAAAATCACTCAAGTCCATTACGAAATGAGCAAGATACACCCTCCGGAAGTGTTAAGTTACTAACCTATTAAAACAATTAGTGTTTAGTGACTAACTTATTAAAACAATTTGTGTTTAGGCTATATTTGGAGATTGCTCTCTATTGCTTATGAAGTCCAAAGAAGTTTGGTAGAGCGTCAGTTGGAAAACAAAATGAGGTAGACAGAGGGTTTCCAAGGGCTCGTGGAGGCACATGGGGGTGTAAGCAGTTTCTTTCTATCTCTGGACAAGCTCTTCCTCTTCTAGTTTGTTGCTTCTTTGTCTCTGGAGTTCAATGTAGACTATTGCTACTGGGAAAGTTAGAGAGTAATGGAGATCACAAATGTGCACTAAAACTGGACACTGTGACTGACCAGTTTATTCAAGAAGGGCACATGCAGCTCTGCCACATGATTACTCCAAACCTCAAAAGATTAAAAGCAAGAAATTACATTAGTTGGTAAGACTGCAAATTCCAACACTACAAACCCTACAGCTTTTTCAACTTCCAGCATTGCTGTCAGATCAATGATTTCGACCAGAGAAATTCTTCCCAGCAAAGTAACTTCTAATCTGGCTTCCTGAACCTTCAGTACACCATCTGCAGCTTGAGGCTCCACCATCATGCAGTAACCTCCATGATTATATTCCACCAGAGAACCAGCTTGTAGCTTGGATCTATGTTTGCAGAGCAACAAAGGTTTACTGCAGGAATATCAGCATTTATGTAAAGATTGAATCAGCAGCTGGAACTCATTATTTCTGGTGTAACAACATCCTTGTGGTTAAACTGCATAACGCTAAATGCTTTTTGGCACATGCTCTGCTGAATTTTCCACCACCCTGGCTTTCTTGATATTGTCTGTCTGGCATCAAATCTGCTGACTTGTGTGACTCCCCTTTTATAGAAACAACATAGATCCCAAGGCAAAGACTATTTTTCAGCATAATCTTGATCTAAACACAGCCCTGCTTGTTCATAGGCATAATTGAACACATAGTCAAAATCTTAGTTCTTAATTGAACCTGAAAGCAGGGTCCAAGTGGAAACATGTTGCATCTGGCATCACCACTGCTGAAAAATGCACTTGATTAACCATAATCCTCCATGTTGAATGTGGCCACAAGGGCATCCCACAAAAGCTGCCATGTTGCCAGGGTCTCCTGTACTTGCCACTCCATCATCTGAGGGAGCAGCTGAAGAATACACTAGCCGGTCAAATTGTACTTCAGGTACATTCCAAGAATAAGTTCACTAGTCTCCAAGATCACCAGGAAGGAAACCTTTGGTGTGAGCTTGAGCAAAGTGACCATTGCACAACAAGCAGAGGTGCAAGCAAGGTGACATCCAGACACAGGCAATTAAGCCCTTGGACAGCACAAGCTTGCACAAGCTCGGCCAGGTTGAATGACTCTGCAAAAAGAAAAGAAAATTACAGAGTACATTCCTGCGAACAGCACTCTGCACGAAGAAAGTGATGGCTTTAGGGTGAGAGAAAGCTGGTTGGTGAAATCAGCAGTGCTGCAGTAGCGAAAGTGGGATACAGAAGCTCAAGCATGCAAGGCAAGACAGGTAGTAATTAATTACCGAAACAAACCCATCTCCATGGTTCCTCACACAACAAATAATCCAGTGACACAGACCATGCAAGTACTTTCCCAACTAAACTGATATGGCAATCACAGCTCCAACTGCATCTCTGGACCCACTTCGCCAGCCATCATCAGTTCTTATAAGAATCCTGCTTCCCACATCCTGATTTTAGGTCTATAATCACATATTTAATATCAGATACTATTGTCCAATGAAACTAGTTACACAACATGATCTCAAGCTGTGATGCTAATGTGGTGCTAAGGACTGAACACATACTGAACAGGATACAAGACTATCCTGCAATCAAAAATTATCTTCTAGAAGCTTCAAACTAGATCCCAGCTAGAAATTAAAATCTCCATCCAGTATCTTCCTGCACAGTTTCATTGATTAGATACCTTGACCACAAGCACAGTACCCAGGCAGAAAAACTGAATGTTCACCTCCAAAACAACATATATATGACATTGCAAAGAAAAGTCCACAACACATGTAACATGACATCATGTGCAGTCATGTAACCTTGTGAGAGTTGCGCACCAAGTATCAGACCATCACCTTCATCAGATATATAGCAATGACAAGCTGCGATGACCACCCACTAGTTTAACTCCCAATCTTGGGTGTAGATAATTAAATAGTTATCCCCCCAAAATTTGGGCAAACCATTATACAGGATCTGTGGTTTCTGTTGCATTTCCAGAAGGCAACAGAAAGTCTCAGTCATAATGTTGGTTAGCACTAAAGAAACATAGCTAATCAAAGAAATCATCATTTCATAGAATTTGCCTCCAAAGGGGGTAGAAAATATGTAGTTACATTGACAGGATGTGAGGTCAGTACTTTTGTGAATCAAGAGAAAAAATCCCTATGTGGATGACAATTCCTACATAGCAATTGAAAATGCACACAATGAAGTAAAAATTGGAGCAAAAAGTGCCTTACCCTAATCCTTTGAATAGTCATTTCTCATTCCAGTGTTCAAGATTTTCCATTCAACCATGACAAAATTGGGGGATGCAGAAGGGAAGAAGCAATGACACCTCTCTTGAAATGGCAAGTACTTCCTTTCTACACACCCACAGAAAACTCCTAATATACACTTGCATTTCACCCCCAAGTTTGAGAAGTGACTGCAATCTAATGGCATCTACATGTGACCCATGGAGCAAGAAAGCAAGGCACTTGACATGCATCCAGCAACCCTCTCCTAATCCTTAATCCCTCCAGTTAAACCTTGCAACTGTAGATATTCAGCCACCAGGTTAAGCCCAACCAAAGTCTGCATTACCAACAGTGAGCGACGAGTTGGTAAATTTGCCCTGCTAAACAGTGCAAAGTGAGATCCCTAGAGAAAGCTGCTGATGCAATGGCAGCAAATTTCATACAGTTGTCTCAGGGTGTCCAAACCAGAGGATTCAAAGCCCCACTTCAAGATATACACCAGTGCTGTCAAGCAGAATCCACTATACAAGAAAACCAAGAAAAGTTGTAGGAGAAATAGCAGTAGGGACCAGAACAAGAGGGTTGCTCACTGATGGTGGAGGGCCCAGGGGGGACGCAGAGATGTTCCTCTCTGCTTTACAAACTCCCTACTTCAATCTTGGCTATAATTACAAGTGACTTGCACCTTTTTCACACCTAAAGCAAACTGGAAGCATGCTGTATTTCACATGTGGGCTCCAAATAGACATGCTTGAAGTTTGTTTGCAGTTTGAAAAAGAGGAAACTTCTTGCTTTCCAGATGTCTCCTACACAATTATCAAACAAGAAATCAGCTTGCCTTCAAGAAAAAATACACTTCCAACCTCAAACTTACATACACAGGGACCTCACCCAAAAGGTTCAAATCCTCAACATGTAAAGTGTTCCAATTTCAGCCCAAGGATAGATTTCATAAAACACAGAAAGGGAATTATTTGTGAATATTTGGCTCAACACAAAATAAAAGGACCATCCTTTGTATGGCCACTGAATTGGAAGACACCAAGACGTTCATATGCTCTCAATGTGTGTGTCCCTTCCTATTTCCTCCTTGGAGCTAAGTCCCTAAACATACCCACTACGTGGAACCAACAACACTCCTCGCAATTTTCGGCAATCGGATTAACAGAGCACTCATAAGACTCATGCACCGTAATAAGGTGAAACTAACCCGGTAATACTGATGATCTTAGCAACTGGTATCGTCTTCCCAACACCATTAACACCAATCCAAGCTCTTACTGAAGAGCACAATTAACAAGAAAATTAATCACATTGACAAACTGAAGCCAGAATTGAACCTTGTTCAAGAGGTTTCCCAGCATACCTTAGATAGTACGAGTGTTGTAGGAACCGCATAGAGTACATTTGTGGTACAGCCAATGAAAAGGTGCAGTACCCTTCTGCTCACAATCATTACACAGAATATCCTGCACATACAGGTCCAACTGGTTTCATTTAGCTTTCACTTCCAGCTATCAGAGCACTATAGTCCACAGTCTGATTTGACATTGCAAGAAAAAAACAATATGTTTTTACATACCATGAAAAAACATCTGCAAAAATTCTTAGTCATCGAAAACATCACATTTATTGGTCTTCACAAAATTTGAGGTTGTTAAGGCCACCACTGTGTTGATATCAGCAGTTCCAAAATCCTTTTGTGCAAAGATTACAGGATAGATTGCATTCCTAGGGGTAAAATTCAGACCACAAATCCTCCTAGGATCTGTTGTTGACATTGCTTGACATTGTTATACCTGGAGAGAGTTCTGATATTCATCAGGGAGTTGTTCAGCAGCCAACAAGGCATCCAGCATCCCAAAGTACACCTGTAGTGCAACCTTCCAACTATGAGATAAGGAATCATGAATCATCTTGCAAAAAACACTCCAAATTTCAAGAAGTAGTTTACTATCAAACATCACAGGACACTGACAAGAAGCTAATTATCAGCCATGAATGCACCACAGTTGCATTAGGCGAATGAATGAATACAAACTGCAAGCCCCCAAAGGATCAATCAGTCTCACAGAAGAAAACACTAAGACTGAAACCATCACATATACATCACCTCAAATTTTAGGTCCTGACACTTGTTTACAGATGATGACAAAGAAAGAGCTCCCAAATAGGTGGCAAAAAAACAAAATCATGAGGTTGAGCTGAGCTTACAGCCATGTCTCCCAGTGACTTGCTGCAGATTGGACATGTGTAATGACTGCATGTGTAGGCCTGCAAGATAATATGAGTCAAGCAAATAATTAAGCATTGTGGAACTACTGCTGCCAAACACCTCAGATCCTCCAATCTCAATACCTCACAAATACTGGCCTACCACTGAAAATCAATAAGCATCAACACAATCCACTGGAAACTGCAAAGTAAATAGTGAAAACAGAGCCTTTGTTACACACAACCTTGAAGATGCATGCTGTGCAGAGAGTATACTTCTCAACAGGAAAACATATCTACAAGTTTGCAGTGAAAACTCCTCAACAACAATTTGAAGGCAACATAACAAGTGTGGTCATACCACCATATGAGTGTCACTCACACAGTGTCAGACCACCACCTTTTTGACAGGAGACTAAAATAATCATTGTGGAAAAATGAAGAGATACCTGAAAGCAGGCAGAGTGCATGAAATGGCCACATGGGAGAGCTTTGACAGGCGTATTGGATGTGAATAGAAAGTCATGGCAAATTGGGCAATTGGATTCCAACCCTTTTTCTCGGCATACATGTTCTTTGAGTTGTTTGGACATGCAGGAATTGCAAGTCATGCAATGGAAGTAGTCTATGCCTAACCCTTTGCCCACTCGGCACAGATTGCAAAAAGGGCAGTGATATATGTGCCTGCTTATGCAATTCCACCCACCAAGAAAATCAAAAACTGTTGGCTGGTTACATGGAATTTTGAATGCCATGCAGTATCCTGGGGACCATTGACATTAGTTTCAGAGATGACATCCATTTTATGATTTTTCATGGTTAGACACTAGCAGAAAACACACCTGTCATTGTTGTCAAAGAAGTTGCAGATGCTACAAAAATAGCGTGCCATGGGAAACCCATTGCAAGAACTAGTAGAACATGTTGAAGATACTGGCTGCACTTCCAGGCACTGCATACACATCATCTCTTTTGTTGTATGCCTGCAGACAAAACCAGTACATGAGACTTGTAACTCTTACCGAACAATGCTTTTGTTTTCCTATCCAGCACAGATATAGAATCTCCAGCCACCTTCCAGAAGTAGATAAGTATGATCTAGAAATCTTCAGCCAGCTACACATCATCCACTTATTCATGTAGAGAGTTCATTTTGACCTGTCCAGTCACCAACTAGTCTCACAAGATAAGGGAATGGTGTCCTCTTGGGAAGGTCCATTTAAAGCCTGATACACACATTTTCTATGCTTAGAAATCAGTTGCTTCATAAATAACCAGTTAGGTTTACTTTGAAGTCAAATGCCTGTTCTGTGCAGATTTTGTGAGTACTCACCGGTCCATGGAATGATCGCTGACTTTGTCATGGCAAAAACGGCATGGGAAAAGGCTACCACAGCATGATGCCCGAACTTTACAATTGCGTTTATAATGCTCGCATCCAAATATACCCTTCTCTTCATCATGGAATGACTGGCTACGCCCTGAGATATCTGCAGGGCTGTCCCCTGCCTGTCCTGCATCTCTGCATGAAAACTGCTGCTGTGCTGCAATCCATCGACTGCGGCAACAAAGAATTTCTTACAGAGTAAGCTTGGATCATCTGTAAGCCCACAATCTCTCTCTCCACAAAATCTCCTCTCCAGAATTAGGTGAGAATGAAGCCTTGCATGAATGATGCAAGACAGGTATGTTGCTCACCTGGTCATTAAATTCTGCATGAGGTAAGCTTTCCGGCGTGGGTCAAGGGAGCTGTCACTAGAGACCTTGCGAATTGCAGCTTCCAACTCTTTTTGGTTCATTCTGAATATGTCACGCCACCCAGGCTTGAACTTTTCAACCCCCATCTCAACCTGCTCAGTAGTGCTCACTGTTAAATTGTGAGATTGCTCCATTTCCTTCTTAACCTTGCCACTGTTGTTCAGCCCTAAAACTCCTGCAGGAGCTGAGCTTCCCTCTTCACACCCCTCTGAAACCAGCTCTCCATCTGAAACAACAAAGCCATGGAGGAAAGATCTGAGACATTGGGGCATCTAACAAAGGAAGGTGGAAGTACAAAACACAAACAGTCTAGTCCAACTACCCAGGATGTGCAGCAAAGTGAGATTGGCTGATTGGTGTGCTGTTTAACACAATCCTCACACCACACCTCCCCCATTTTGACGGCAATCAATACTATGGTCAAAAGAGCAGAAATTGAGCCATGGAAAGCAGCAAAAGAACATAGCTCATGTTTCACTCAGGTGGAAGACATGTACCTCGAGATTTTTCAGCATCAGGCATTGTATCATCACATTGCAAAGTACCACTGTCTCCACTCTCCCAATTCTTGACTCCCTCTTTCATGTTCACAACACCTTTTGAGAGGTAATCCACCACCATTTGAAGCGATTGGGTAGTGCCTGAGGGGGGAACAATTTGATCCTTGGTAATCAGTGGTGGGGAATGGGGATTGGATGTTGGAGTGTCTTTCCACCATGCACTCAACCACTTGTCAAACATGGTATTTCGAGTTGCTTGTCGCAATGAATCCATCATAGTGTTCTGTTCATCTTCTGTCAGTGCCATTGTTACCCAAGGCAACATTGACTGAAACCAGTCCAGAACACACTTAGTACACTACCTCAATCAGGGGAGATCAGATACAACCATTCCTAAAGCACAATAAAAACAGCTGTGATAAAAAGTACAAATTTAGACCTGGAGAAAAATCCAGGGACAGATCACACATACCTGCAAGACTTCAGCCCCAGTGGTTCCTATGATACGCCCCACTATTTGCTCTTGTTCCTCAATGGTGAAGTGAACCCCAAAAAGTGGCCAAAGCTCAAGCTCCTCCCTTGAGACATGCTGATCTAGACTCATTCGAACAGCCTTGCACATCCTTTGTAACTTTGCAGCCAAATCCCTTTGCTGTGAAGAATCATGTTCGTCACTCACAAAATGTTTATGCCCCTCAATCCCAACTGTAGTCTCATTCAATGCCAAGATGGATGTCCGAGAACTGTGGAACCGTGAAAGCTCCAAAAGTTCCTTCACCACAGGAGAACAAATTTCACAACCTAATAAGCAAATTGATCTATTGTATCCCAATCTCCAAAACATACAGTGCAATGGGAAATTACTATCAAAGTCTTCCTAATGAATAGAAAGCACCTCTGCAACTACTGACCAAGCAAAAGAGCAAGCTTCCAGAGGTGAACAATTGTGGATTAATATTTCTCCATCCTTCAGGGCACCCTGAAGGGTTTAGCCAGTACAGTATCAAGGACTGCAGGCCTGGTAATAGAAACAAAGTCCCCTCTGAATTAGTCTTTGTACTTTAGAATTAATTTGAAAGAACTGAAAGCAAGTTTGGGGATTGCCAACAAGAACCTCCATCAAGTCAATTACCTTTGAAATGTCTTCAAAGAGCTGTTCTTCTTGTTTGTGATCAATGGTATACGAGTGACTCACGTTATGGAGAGCTTCTTTAGCTTCAAGGGCAGGAAACACTATATCATCCTCTGCATTGCTATGGGCACGATAAAGCCCCCACAGAAACTGGAAACGCCCTCGAAACTGCATAAGGAAGTCGTCACTGCAGTCAGCCAGTCGAGCTGACTCAACATCCAAATACTCAAGGTCCTTCCGTATAGCTTTGTGGAACTGAAAAATGTGATCAATAGGCTTGGGGCCCATGCCAGAAAAGTGGCCACTGTTACTTTCCCAACTGAAGAGGCCAGATGCTAGTGAGCTGCTAACCAGACTGGATGGAAAAGAGCGTGAGGGAGGTACAGAGACACGAGCACTGATACTTTGGCAGCCTAGCCCTGGGGCACAACAGACAGCTGCAGGTCCACAAGCCTGCTTCACATCCACCCCAGCAACAGAGCTAACAACATGTTGAGAAGAATGCTCTCCTCCAGGTGTTGGCTCTCCTCGAAATCGCTTCAGTGGCTGCATATCGAAGTTTCTCCATAGATCACCAGATCCATGTCTCAAATCTGCTTCTTTTGCACGAACCTTGCCCTTATTGTGATCTAGTGCCTCCTCACTGTGTTGCTCAACTCCAGAATTGATTTTCATGAGAGGGCACTCATTCACTGAAATTGATGAGAGGCAGTGATAGTTTCCAGCAACATTTTGGGGGTGCCCTTTGCATGCCCATCCTGAAAAGAGGGTCACAAGTGCATAGTCTGCTACAGGTGCTGCAAGTAAGAAGATTAGTCAGCTTCTGCAACAAACTAACATTGATGAAAATCATTCCTCGGGACTTCTACACCAAGACTTTGACCTTTGACATTTCACTACAGCTGCACAAATGGCATGACACTATCAGGCTAAGTGCTGGTGACTGAATGGCTCTAGCCGGCTTAAACCAGAGATCTTCTGATACCTTTGACAAATTGAAAGTGACATCATAAATGGACCATCCATTGCAGAGGGGAGAATGAAAGCCCTAATGTGTCAGGAAAAGAACCATAAATACAAAATGCTGTGTATAAAAGAAAACTATTGAACATTTAGGTGAATAGATGTTGAGCTGAAGCACATATGATAATGACGTGCTAAAGACCTCCGCTTTTGGTGAGAATGTGATTATCACATTCCATAAGAGGAAAAACCTTGATAAGTCTACCCAACAAAAAGATGATACTATCATGAACAAAATATCTGAAGTATCTTAAACACTGCTTTGGCCTCTGTGAAATGATCACAAGTATTGATACTAATGTCAATGCTGATGCATATTCCCTGGGATGAACCAGGGGAGAAGGTAATGATTATCTCTCCTTATTAAACATCCATGATATCAGCATTACTCCATTCCATTAAGCTTGTTCCAAAGACAAAAATGCCAATGTAGGATGAGTCTTACACTAACCCTGACAAATAGAAGGTGATATAAAGGAAGTATACAAAAGCATATTACCTGCAAGGCGAATGTTTTGAAGCATCTCTTTTGCTTGCTCCTCACTGAGAACTGAAACCAACCATGGCAAAACCCGTTCCAGCAACTTGAGTGGCATCAGCCTCAGCCTCTGGTACAAGAGGCCATGTTGCTCCTTCTCTTTCAAATGCTTTTCTGAAAGCTGCAGCCCCAAAGAAAGGAAACATCAACAAAGCAATGAGACAACAATTTAAAGAATCCATTCAAAGCTGCACAGAACAATGCACCAGACAGAACCCATTGCATGTGAAAGGAATGCATGCTGGTAATATATCAATATAGAAAACCACTCACTCCAATCTCCTCTGAAAGATGATTTTGAATAGTCTCTACAATAAGCTCAGCTTGCTCACAAAGCTCTTTATACAATTGAGCAGCTGTTGTGCTATTGTTCACAGCCATCTGAACTCGTTCCAGCAACCTTAGAATATTATCAAATCGTCCTTCTTCTTCAGAATGTTTCAGTGAGCAGATAATCTCCTCATTCACCTTCTGCCAATTGCCAGAAGAAACCATATTCTCCTCCATAGCACTGTCAGTCCACTTACATTTATCAGAATATCATACAATAGAAGAGTCAATTCTTCTTAGCTGTAATTTTAACAGTGCAATTATCCTGCAAGACACATCAGTTCATTAATCTTGACTCTTTTCCACCCTAATCAACTCTTGCCTTTATGATGCTAGCTAACCAATCTCCACCTTCAATAAGAGAGCATGACACAATTGTCACAAAGGCACCACATATGTGTACTTTACTTGTATCCCCATCCCCACTTCAGGTACATGTACCTTTGAAAACAAGAGGAAAAGGCTGATTCAAAAGGAACAGAGTTCAACTTCTCAGCAAGCCAGACTTAAGTAATCACCAATCTCCATGAACTGACAGGATGGGTCACTTGGATGTTGCCAGAATTTCCTCAGAATACTTGAGGATATAATATCTTAGTAAGTATTTAGATTTTCTCAATTCTTGCCATTTAACTCAACTTGAATAGAATCGGTAAAGCATGGTCAAGTGATTCAACCTGTGTAGTCCTAAGTTGGTGAATACAATTTATAGCTACTGGTACCTGTGAAAGTTGCATACTTCAGCCAGGAATTGTGAGCGCTCAATAAATGATGACAGCTTTGGAGCTGATATTTCTCCCAGGACTTGTAGCTGGCGAGCATCATCTGCAAATTCCTTTAATTCCTTACGAATAGCATTATGCCAGTAAAAACCATCCTTGGTATGAGATCCTGGAGACACATTATCGCCTGCTAATTCTTCCACACCTCTGTCCTGCTGACCAGTTAAAATCTCTGCAGATTTCTCCAATGTGCGGTTTGTCAGCACATTATTGGCTGATAGCAAACACTGATTACCATCCAACCAAGTGAAGTCCTGAATCTCCATCAGAACAAAGTCTGAGGAATTCATGCTCTTGTCATCTGGTCTGGGACGCTCTGTTGTATCTGCTGTAATATTCCCTCCCTTAAGCCATGAAAATACCACCTAACACACAACCAAGCTCTTTTAGAAAGCACATTTGAAGTAAACTATCACCACCTGTGTGATAATGTGCATATTGACTTCACTGGTACTGGAACATACAGAGAAGCTGCATCATGCAATCAACAGGCTTTGAGTGACCAGTGTTAACACCTTCATGGGTTGTATAGAAAGCTACTCAGAAACTGATTTTCCCCTGATATTTCAGTTCCTCTGCAAATGTGAGGAAACATGTAGGAAATACCCCAAAAAGAGATGGTATTCACCTGCTGGAGAAGCTCCTGCCTCGGGACTATTTTGTGCATGCATGCCACCATTTCTTCCCGCTCTTCATGAGAAAGGCAAGAAGCCAGCCATGGCAAGAACTTCTCCATGAGGTTCACAGGTATGCTGCACATGAATTGCCAAACCAGTGCAGCCTGTTCATCAAAGGTGAAATGCTCCATCAACAGTGGAAACACCTGTGAAACCAAAACTTCATGTAAGGAATGGCAATACTATGAGGGGACAACCAATTGGCTTTCTACAATTATCCTTGCCTTGTATGGCCCATCTAATCACTTGAACTTTTTGCAAGGACAAAAGAAGTCCTAGAACTTATTCACAGGTTATGATTCTACCTACAGTGCTGTTATTTTTAATCCTTCCATTACACACTAAACCCCATGAATACTCAAATCTACAGCAATTGTGCAATTCCTCCACAAAATGCATCAAAACTATTAAGAAGCTGTCCAAAGAGGAGGAGGAGACTGAATGGAGAGAAGCAGCTACAAGATTAGGAGGATGAGATGTAAAACCTGTTCTTCTTCTTTGGACAAATGCTGGCACAGAATGGTCTGTAGGGCCTCAGTGCAAGAAAGAAGTTCCCGCCGGAGGTTCAAAGGAACAGAACCTTTCTCGACCATGGCTTTCCTAAGAAGCCCAGACATCTGATCCAATAACTCACCCTCCACTTGATGTTCCAAGGAATAAGCATGAGCCACATTCTTCACTCGCAAGTCAAGAGCTGGGAACATAACCTGCCAAAGTACATAAAGTAATTACCAGCCATGAGTAACTTGTAAAACTAGAACATGAATGCCAGAAATGTAGTTTGATGAGTTAGCAGGCCTTCAGAGCAGTTCTGATAGCACACATACACTCATCAGATGAAGCCAGCCTACACACATTTTCTGTTCTCTAACTTACTGTCCTAACAGCTGCAGGTGTGCTTATAGTTAGTTCGCTGGAAACTTAATGACAATCATAAACCCAATGTTGGAAGTAGAGAGTACAATCCACATCCACAAAGCTACTGCAAGATTTGGAAAAATTCTGTAATTTTATCCGACTGCCCGAACTCTCATTTTGTCAGATTGCTCATGCCAGGAAATACAGAGAATGACTTTCATCACCCAGTGGTGTTCATGAGCAATCACTGTCTGGTTTCCATTCTGCATTCTAAATACAGTGTGGCTACAAGTCTCAGAGAGTGCAGTGACACATCAACAACCATGCAAATTGGACATTGCTCCTCTGAGAGAAAGGCAAGTTGTAAGGCACAGAATGTACCTCATCCTCTGCACTGGAATGATGCTTATAAATAGTGCAAAGAAACAGGTAGCGACGGAGCAGGGTACCAATCTCCTTCTCAGTTCCCTTCTCAATAGCCAAGGCATCCTGGTGCAAGTGCTCCAGCTCCACCCGAATAGCCTTGTGGAAGAATTGAAACTCTACAATGGGAGATGCAGCAGGGATTGGAGGCGTAGTGAGTACATTCAAGGCAGTCTTCTGCACAGACTGGTGAGGGAGAGCTATTGAAGTTGCCATTCATAAAGCAGCCCTTCAAAAAGTCACCAATTAATCCCCATGTTGGGGAACAATTTTCACAAAAGGTATCTGGTCCTCGGTAGTGATGAACCTACAGTCCTCAGTCCTCACAGAAGAAGCACAGTGCTGCTGCTCCTAACAAATCTCTCAGCTATAGACATGGATTTCCCATATGTTTGTGAGATGAATACAGTCTCCTGGCCCCCTTCAACTTCCACATGGCAGGCATGGCCTAACTTGTCGTCTGTCTTGTCAACTGTCTTACAACCAGCACCTTGGGATCAACGCTCTGAAATGACTAGGTCTTCTTGCTATACCATGCCAGCATCAGCTTGTACAAAAGACCTGTGAGCCGTTGTGAAGTAAATATTCTCTCACACGACTGACTGCTGGTTTCCCCATTGCTGCATTGCTCACACTTTGGCTTGCCAAACACACAGAGAGGGGGCAGAGAGAAATAGGAGTCAAAAAACTTCAGTGTCCAGAAATTCCCTTCTGCTCTTCTCGCAAAACCTGCGCTCTTGGAAACAGCCTCACGCAGTTCTTCAACAATCATGTGACAAAACACATGTCTGTCGAGCTTAGCAACCGCATCTACCTAAAATGTAGGTAGCAAAAGATATTACGTATCGTTGCCGACAACGGCAAAGAAGAAGAAAATTGCCATGATTATCAAGTGTCGTCGTGGATGCAAGTGGAGACAAGGGAGATAAAGAAGAGACCACTTGTATGCAAGCTGAAACGCGCTCATTGCAAAATCCTAGTGTTACTCGTATCTCACTGCAGTTTCCCCTAAATCGAAACACTCTTGCTCCTTGTCATAGGCATGGAGAAAAGCAAAAGGAGGAAGAGAGAGAAATCAAGACACAACAAGAGAATGACGAACACTTGCAGAAAAGACAGGCTTTCTTTCCTCCCTTTCCCTCCAGCTTTTTTTCCTCTTCTCCGGCGGGGTTTCGTTATTGTCCTCAAAGACAGAGAGTTTTCCACAAAGAAAAAAACCTCCTCTTTCCCTCCTGCGAACCTGCCCGCAAATTGTCCCACAGAGACGGAAAACCAAAAAAGCACTCATAAGAGCAAGAAACGGCCCCGCGACTTGAAATGCAACAAGATGCAACATCTTTAACTCCCATTCTTTCACCGATCCACAAAGAAAAAACCTCTCCGCAAACTTCCGCTTCACACAAACATAAGCATTTCCCTCACAATCTATTCCACACAAAAACATATAACAATAAGAACGACGACGACGACGATAATAGCAACAACAAAAGCTCGGGACGGGAAAAAGAAACTTGTACCAGTCTTTTGCGTTTTCTCTACACGGACAGCTGACTGACTTCTTCTCACACCGCACCACAGAACAACGAAGAAGTGCCACACATCGGGTGGATCCGCGACTCTTTCAAAAGCCTAACTCCAGCGCCAATTTGATGAGAATCGGGTTCAGCGGAAGAAGCTCAGGTCGCTAGTTTGTTCGCTTTTTCATGAGCTGCTCCGATTCGAGAGATGGTCGACCAGGGATGCAATTGCAAAGGGGGGACGGAGGAGGAGGAGGAGCAGAAACGCAACGCAAGAGAGAAACGGAAGAGCGGAAGAAGAGAAAAATCGTCTTGTGTTGCGTTTTCTTCTTTACTCCTCCTGCACGGGCGTCACTCACTAACTGGGATCACTAACTAGTCCCACGAGTTTACTAACTGAGTAAACCAATTGTGTGTACTCTTCACTACTGTGTGAACGGGAACGGGTTTGGGGAACGGGCGTTTGCGGTGTTGGAGGGGCGGGGTGGGGTCGGACGAAAGGAACTGGGCCCCACTCTGGTCAGATGATCTTCACAGTAACTTTTCCCGACTTTTTCACCCCCCCTGGTGATTTTACTGTGCAGAGATCTTCAAACTTTACTACCTAGATGCAGGTTTTGTTGTGCATTGCATGGATATAAATGCACACGCAAATGGAGAGGAAAGAAGAAGAGTGGGGGGACGGACGGACGGACGGACGGACGGAACGCTCCGTGATTGATGGATAGATATGGATGTATATGGATGGTGGCATTTGGTTTTTTTATGCATTCATCCTATTGGGCAACTTTTCATCATGCAAATCAAATGAGTAGAGTCAAGGTTGTGGAGCGAGGTGTTCCCCAAATTAGTGTCCCCCCTCCCCCCCCCCCAAACTACACTTTGCGTGGGCCCTTATTTTAAAATGGAGTCGGGTGGGTGCTTATTTCACAAATGCCCCCACTTTGAAGGAAATAAATGGTGTAAAACACCAATAGAAATTCTTTTTTTTTCTATTATGCCCAATTGATATCTGCCGGGTATCCAAGAATACCCCATCGGGTGCATAACATGAGGAATAAAGGGAAAAAATGAAATGCCCATTGGAAGTGGGCATTTTGCTTTTCATAACCCTCACCCTTGGTGGAGGAAAAGTTCCATTTCATAATGTGCCCTCCGGATACACTAGAGATATGCTTTGCGAGTGTGGAAAATTCAGACCTTTAAAATAATCAGTTCTAATTTTGGTCCCCGCTCAAATTATCACAGACTAATAAGAAAGGTTGTGAATTGGCGACTGAAAAAGCTTAATTCATCAAGGAAGAAATCCTATTGGCCAATTTGATCATGCAAATGGGTGCGAAAATCTGAATATCCTTTATTTTGATGTTGCTCGAATTATCATGAAAGAAGAAAATGTTGTGAACTGGCAACCCTATTGGGCCAATTTGATCATGCAAAATGGGTGTGAAAATGTGAACCTTTGGAATCTTCAGGTTTTTATTTCTGTGTCGCTCGATTTATCACAAAAAAATTGCAATATAGGTGAGCAAATTGGCAACTCTATCAGCCGAATTTGATCATGCAAATAAATTGGGTGCAAAAATGTGAACCTCCATAATAGCCAATTTTTATTTTGATGTCGCTCAAACTATCACAAAAGAAGAAAGGTCATGAATGAATGAATTACCAAGCGCAAGAGCTCAAGGTAAAAGGCACAAAACTTGTGAATTGGCAAACAAAGAGGTTTATAATGTATTAAGGAAGAAAAGGTGCAAGTTTGGCAAGTGAAGAAGTTTAAGGTATTAGGAAATAAGAAGGTTGTGAATTGGCAAAGGGTAAACTCAATGTTTGAAAGAAAAATAGGTTGTGAATTTGAGAAGTTAACAAGATTAACATACTTGAGATGAAGAAAGGTTGCACAATTTGGCAAATGAAGGAAGAAAGCTTGTGAATTGGCAAGGGAAGAAGGTTAAGCTAGTAAGGAAGAAGAAAGGTGAGGAGTGGACAAGTGAAGAAACTTAAGATATCAAAGGGGAAAAAAAAAAGTTGTGAATTGACATACAAAGAAGCTTAAAGTTTCAAGGAAGAAGTGGGCAAGTGAAGAACCTCAAGGGTACGAAGGTCAAGATTGTGTCAAATCTCATATAAAGTCAAAATCATCACTCATCAAAATCCCCCCCCCTAGGCCCTTTCCCCCCACATCAAAGTTATCATGATCCCCATGACCTGAAGTGTAGGGTAAGGGCCTACACAATGTGTAGGGATGTGACACAAGGTACATCAAATGTTGCATTGGTAGAGGTAATTTGACCTAGAGATTGGGTGGCTCAAGGTAGAAGTTTCAAGGTATTGGTCTTTATCCTAGGCCTGCAAGAATTATCAGAATTGGGTCCATGCTTGGCTCCACATTGCACAGGCCCTTATTATTCAAGTCAAGCCCAGAGCCTCAACCCTAAACCCTAGGTCATGGGGATGATGACTTGATGAGGAGCTGGGGAGGTTTTTGATGAGTGATGGGGGTTTTGACTCCGTTTGGGATTTGACACAATATCTTTGCCTCCTCTTTTGGCGCCTTAACTTTGAAACAGCCAATACCCAACAGCTTTTACACTGTAGAGAAAAGTTATTGCATACCATCAAAACCATAATGATATCAAGTGAATGCACAATCATCTCACTGGATTGTTTGTGAATCCTCTCATAATGATGCAAGGTCATGGAAACTTGTTGTGCACACCAAAGCTTTTTTTTTTTTTTTTTTTTAAGTTCCAAACAATTCTTTTCCTACTTAAAAGTTAAGTACCCTTATAATACCTTTATTACCATTCTCGCAGTAATTTTTTAAAATTTTCAAAAAATTCTAATTTTTTTTTCAAAATTAGCTGCCAAAATGCCGGAAGATCTTTATTTAAACAAAAATTGCTTTCTAGTGTATACATGATCTCATCTTGCTTATTCTATTCTAGATCTACATGGGCCAGGTCTTTTGAAAATGTCAAAATTTCATGAAATTCTTATTGTTATTGTCGAAGTGAAAAAATGAAAAAATAATTACTATTCGTCAAGACAATGAAGGACCCGACAATGATACTATACCATTGTTCGGCCATCCCCCTAATCATAACCCCAAACTCCCCACCCCCCGACCCACATATCCTTTAAAAAAAAGTGAGTTTTTATTTAAGTGTTTGTTATGTGAAAAAATCTCTAATGACCCAAATCCTCCATTACTAAATCGGTTTCATTTTAATTTTTTAATTTCTATTTTTTTTCCAAGGGGCCTTACAAAAGGAAGGTTGTAATGTTTACTTTCTCCACACCCCCCCCCCCCACCCCCCCTCCCCCATCTTGTTTTCTCAAATAGTTATTTTGGGTTTTGGGGTTGGTTACCATCCCTAAGGACACATGGGCAAACAATTAATTAAACCAGATACCAAAATCACTTCTCGATTGTTTCTCTTTGTGTCAGGAAAGAACAAAGTACTACATAGTAGCCTATTATGGATCAAAGTCACAAGCCAAAATGATTACAATTGACTAGCATTTGAACGCCCATATAATTTGCTCACAATATTTGTGCGCAAAATTACAGAAACCCACTGTTAGAGAGTCTCTGACTCTGTTACCTTATTTTTACAAATTTTCGGAGTGCAAAAAATCTCATTTCCTAGATTAATAGTGGGCTCTCTAAGTTAATAGGGTTTAGGGTGGGTTTAGGGTTTAGGGTTTTTTGGTCAATTTTTTTTAATGGAACCAAAGTGGCAATTAAGCATAGAAAGTTGTAGCCAAATTTGGCTATAAACAATATACAAAAGCAAAAAAAAATTTTAAAGCATCCTTGTGTATTGCTGACTACCTACTTAAACCAAGTATAAAAATCTGGTGAATTTTTTATTTTCTTTTTATTTGAACTCTAGCTACTGAAAATCCCCAAAAAATAATTTCATTTAAGATTTTTTTTAAAAAAATTAATTTCTTTTTATTTCAATGAAATTTCGCTAGTAAAAATAAGGCTGAGCTCTATTATGTGCCTGATTTGTTTTGTTGGCTCAGCCTGCTGAGAGAGAAAGAAAGGACTTCACATCCAAATAAGATTGGGGATACA
>Ga0116229_10000163_pt1 | contig 70863 bp, 49 predicted proteins | sample S1TSphgellanicum_3_FD_87313 | JGI IMG/M metagenome (GOLD analysis project Ga0116229, IMG submission 87313) | Host-associated microbial communities from peat moss isolated from Minnesota, USA - S1T2_Fc - Sphagnum magellanicum MG | ecosystem: Host-associated > Plants > Peat moss > Unclassified...
AATCGACACGCCGCACCATCCTGCGCAAGCAGCAGCACATAGCCGAGGATCTGCTCGACCGGCTGAACCCGGCGTCGACCCCCGCCGAACTCGCGACGCTGTGGGCGCGCGTGCGGCTCGAGATCACCAGCATCTGGCAAACCGAAGAGCATCCGCGCGAAGGTTTGACGGTGGTCGATGAGCGCGAACACGTGCTGTTCTATCTGCTGGAAATCCTCTACCGCGTCGTTCCCCTGTTCTATGAAGAAATCGAGGCGGCCCTGGCGCGTGCCTACGATGTGCCCGCGGAAACCCTCGATGTTCCGAGCATCCTGCATTTCGGTTCCTGGGTGGGCGGCGACATGGACGGCAATCCGGATGTGCATGGCAAGACCATTCGCGAGACCCTGCACCGGCATCAACAGCTGATCGTGTCCACCTATTTCAAGGAATGCGGAATGCTCGCCGAAACATTGAGTCAGAGCGCGAACCGCGTCGGCATCAGCGGCGCACTCGCGATGCGCATAGAGGCCTACGGCGCCATGTTGCCGGGTGCCCAGGCGCTCGCGCCGGCACGCCATGACCGCATGCCGTACCGCGTGTTCTTCGGTCAAATCGGCGAACGCCTCAAGGCGACCTATGAGGGGCGCCCCAACGCCTATCAGAGTCCCGATGAATTGCTGGCCGACATTCAACTCGCCGCCGATAGCCTGGTCGCGAATCGCGGCCGCCACGCCGGGCATTTCCTGGTACGCCGCTTCATGCGCCGGGTGCGAACGTTCGGCTTTCATCTGGCGACTCTCGATGTCACGCAGCACTCGCACGTTCACGATCAGGTGATCGCACAGGGATTGGGGCAAGCCGATTGGCCCATGCTGCCGCCGGAGGAGAGATTGCGCCAATTGCGCGACCTGCTGGCTCGCGACCAGGGACCGACCTCGGCCTTCGACGCCGTGGGCCGGCGCAGCCTGTGGGTGTTCGAGGCCATCGCCCAGGCGCGGCACAAGTTCGGCGGCCGCGCGATCGGCGAGTACATCGTGAGCGGCGCGCACGGGCCGGAAGACGTGCTCGCCGTACTGTTGCTGGCCCGGTGGGCCGATATCACGGATAAACGCACCGGCGAGTCGCCGCTCGACGTCGCGCCGCTGCTGGAGAGCATCGCGTCCCTGGAGAACGCCGGCGATGTGCTGCGTGGGCTGTACGCTGAACCGGCGTACCGGCGCCATCTGGAGTCGCGCGGCAACCGCCAAATGGTGGTCATCGGATATTCCGACACCAACAAGGAGGGCGGCATCGCGGCTTCGCGTTGGGCCCTGCAGGTGGCGCAGATCAAGCTGCTCGAGGCGGCGCGCGATGCGGGAATCCAGCTATTGATTTTCCACGGCCGCGGCGGAACGCCGGCGCGCGGCGGCGGACGCACCGAAAACCTGGTCGAAGCGGTGCCGGGCGGCGCGATCCGCGGCGTGCTGCGTCTGACCGAGCAAGGCGAAGTCGTCAATCAGAGCTATGGCCTGAGGCCGATCGCGATGCGCACGCTCGAACGAACATTCGCCGCGGTGGCGCTCGCGACCGCGCATGCCGCACACACGCCGCCCACGCCGCCGGCACAGCTCGCCGCCATGCAAACCATTGCCGCGGCCAGTCTGGTCGTCTATCGTAGGCTCGCATTCGGCGGCCCCGAGTTCTTCGAATACTTTCGCGAGGCCACGCCGCTCGACGTGATCGAGCGCATGCACATCGGGTCGCGCCCGGCGGTGCGTGCCGACGGCACGGGGGTGCAGGCACTGCGCGCCATCCCTTGGGTGTTCGCCTGGACCCAGAGCCGCCACATGCTGCCCGGGTGGTATGGCTTCGGCAGCGGATTGCAGGCCGCGACCCTGCAGCACGGCGATCAGGTCATCGCTCAAATGGTCGCGCATTGGCCGTTCTTCGGACACTTGCTCGATGACGTGGAGGCGATGCTGGCGCGCACCGACCTCGAGATCGCGAGTCACTATGATGCGCTCGCCGGCGATGCCCTGCGGGTACAGGCCGAGCCCATCGTCAGGGAATACGACTTGACCGTGGCGCACGTGCTCCGGCTGCGCGGCAGTTCGCGCCTGCTCGACAGCGACCCGACGCTGCAACGATCGATCAAATTGCGCAATCCCTACATCGACCCCATGCACCTCATGCAGGTCGATCTACTAAAGCGTTGGCGCAAAACCGGCCGCGAAGACCGCGCACTCTTTGCCGCCCTTCGCGCCACCATCAGCGGCATCGCCCAAGGCCTACAAGCCACCGGCTGACAGCCCGCACCCCCAGAGGCGATGGCTCACATTCCGGGTGCCGCTCAGCACTCCGGCACATTCACCGCGAGCCCGCCCTGCGACGTCTCCTTGTAGATAGTCGACATGTCGAGCCCCGTCTGGCGCATGGTGGCGATCACCTGGTCGAGCGACACCTTGTGCGAGCCGTCCCCGCGCAGCGCGAGGCGCGCGGCGTTGATCGCCTTGACCGAGCCCATCGCATTGCGTTCTATGCAGGGGATTTGCACCAATCCAGCGACCGGATCGCAGGTGAGGCCGAGATTGTGCTCCATGCCGATCTCGGCGGCGTTTTCGATTTGCTCGTTGCTGCCGTTGAGCGCGGACACGAGTCCCGCCGCGGCCATGGAGCAGGCGACGCCGACCTCGCCCTGACATCCCATCTCCGCGCCCGAGATCGACGCGTTCTGTTTGTAGAGCATGCCGATGGCGGCGGCGGTGAGCAAGAAACGAATCACTCCGTCCTCATCCGCGCCCGGCTCGAAGCGCCGGTAATAGTGCAGCACGGCCGGCACGATGCCCGCCGCGCCGTTGGTCGGTGCGGTGACGACCTGTCCGCCCGCCGCGTTCTCTTCGTTGACCGCGAGCGCATACACATTCACCCAGTCGAGCGCATGCATGGGACTCGCGGGATCGCCGCTCATGAGCTGCCGGTAAAGTTTCGGCGCTCGCCGGCGGACGCCGAGCACGCCCGGCAATAGACCCGACGCCTCGAAGCCGCGACGCACGCAATCTTGCATGACCTGCCAGATTCGTAGCAGCCCGGCACGCACTTGACTCTCCTCGGCCCAGGTGCGTTCGCGGGCGAGCATCAGCTCGTGAATCTCCAAACCGTGCGCGCGTCCCAGCTCGAGCAGCCGCGCGCCGGAATTGAAATCGTGCGGCGGCTCGCGCCGCGCCGTCCCCGCGTCCACGGGAGCGCCGGCTTGCACGACGAACCCACCGCCGACGCTGTAGTACTCCTCGCGCGCCAATAGGTGCTGCGCGGCATCGTGCGCGCTGAAGCGCATGCCGTTGGTATGACCGGGCAGCACCTGATCGATATGGAACAGCAGATTCAGCGGCTCATCGAAGGCGATTTCATGCCGTCCCAATAGGCGGATCCGGCCGCCGGTGCGAATGCGCGCCAGAGTCGGCTCGACCGCGGCGGAGTCGATCGTGTCGGGACTCATGCCTTCCAGTCCCAAAAGAATCGCGCGATCCGTGCAATGCCCGCGTCCGGTCAGCGCGAGCGAGCCATACAATTGTGCCGAGATCTCGGCCGTGCGCGACAGCAAGTCGCGCGATTCGAGCAACTCCACGAAGCTGCGCGCGGCATTCATCGGTCCCATGGTGTGAGAGCTCGACGGGCCGATGCCGATTTTGAAAATATCGAAGACGCTCAAACTCATGCGCAGATCATACGCTGCGTCGCGGGACGGCGCAGGCGGGAACCGTCATTCGGCGGGCGCAAACCCTCGGCGACACGCGCAAATGGTAGGATTCAACCCACTACGTAACTGTCGCAGGCGCGACGCTCGAGGGGAGTTCCGCATGATTCGCTATTCGCTGGTTCTCGCGATTTCGCTGTTGGCTGCGGTGTCGCTCGGCGCAAACTCGAGCCGGGCAGCCGGAATACCCGCCTATATCGCGGCGGCGTTGGCCGACGGCGGCCGCCCGGATGCCGACAAGGAGCGCGACGCCAGCCGCAAGCCGGCCCAGGTGCTGGCGTTCGCTGGCGTGAAGCCGGGCCAACAGATCGCCGAATTGCTGCCCGGCGGTGGCTATTTCACTCGCATCATGAGCAAGGCCGTCGGCGCCAACGGGCATGTATACGCGCTGGTGCCGGCGCGCTCGCCGGATGCGCCGGCGGATATGCCGGATTTCGCGGCACGCGTGAAAGTGATCGCGGCGGATCCGAACTACTCGAATGTCAGCGTCGTGGTCGAGCCGTTCAGCCAGCTGGGCGTTCCCGCGCCGGTCGACCTCGTGTGGACCTCGCAGAATTATCACGACCTGCACAATCTGCCGGGGTTGGATGTGGGCGTGTTCAATAAAATGGTGTACGACGATTTGAAGCCGGGCGGTATCTATATGATCCTCGACCATGCCGCGGTGGCGGGTTCGGGTACCCGGGACACGGCGACTTTACATAGGATCGATCAGGCGACGGTCATCCAGGAAGTGCTGGGAGCCGGGTTCGTATTGGTGGGAAAGAGCGACCTTCTGAGCCAGCCCGGCGATGATCGCACGCTGAAAGTGTTCGATCCCGCAGTGCGCGGCAAGACCGATCAGTTCATATTAAAATTCCGTAAGCCCGCCTCCAAATAAGCAAAGCGAACTCCCGGCGTCATTTGCTGTCAACTAAGCTGCGTCGTTGACGTTTATGGGCAATAGGGCAAGAGGCTTGGAGACCATGACACTGGCAAATCTTTCACGCATTTCCACGCGCGGCTTGCGCTATGCCGTCCCGGTCACCGCCGCGCTCGCGTTGGCTGCCTGCGTGACGCCGCCGCCTCGCACGTATGCGGTGCCGGCACCCCCGCCGCAGCGCGTATTCGTGTATCCCGCCAACGGCCAGAGCCCGGAACAGACCGACCGGGACCGCTATGAATGCCACGTCTGGGCGGTTCAGCAAACCGGGGTCGATCCGAGCCGCTCCGACGCGAGTCCCTACGAGCGGGTCGTCGTGCAGCCCGCCAATCCGCCCGGGTCCGGCACGGTTGCCGGCGCCATCGGCGGTGCGATCATCGGGTCGATCATCGGCGGTCCGCGCAATGCGGGCGCCGGCCTGCTGATCGGGGGCGCTACCGGCGCGATCATCGGATCGGCGGCCGACTCGCAGGCCCAACAGCAGGCGCAGCAGACTCAAGCGCAGATCAATGCCAGCGCCGCGGAAGGCCGGGCGCGAGCCGATAGCTACAAGCGAGCGGTCGGCGCATGCCTGACGGGCCGTGGCTATACAGTGAGCTGACGTCTCGAGGGTACGGCAAGGATACGCGCGGCCATGAGTCAATCGTTGAAAATGGCCTTGCTGTCGACATCGTTGCTGTCGCTGGCGATAGCGGTGGGACAAACCGCGGCGGCCGCGGACGAACATGGCCGCCCTGAAGCGCGGCCGGAGGCGCGTCCCGAAGTGCGCGGTCCGGTACCGGGTCAGGGTCGCCCGACCTTTGCGCCGTCGCGGCCGACCTTCGATGGCCGCGGCCAGGTATTGGATGCCCGCTACAATCACGGCCGCTACTACCCACCGGTGGGCACGGTGAGGCCGGCGTTGCCCGACGGCTATCGTCCATACTATCGCGGCGGCGACCGTTTCTATTTCAGCGGCGGCATCTGGTATGCGCCCCGCGGACCGGGCTTCGTCGTGGTTGCTCCGCCGCCGGGGCTGGTGATCTCCGTGCTGCCGCCGTATTACTCGACCGTCTGGTTCGGCGGCGTGCCTTATTACTACGCAGATAACGTTTACTATTCGTGGCAGCCGGACCAGAACGGCTATGCGGTGGTCGACCCGCCGGATAACGCCGACGCCCCCTCGCCGCCACCGCCGGCGGCCGACACTCCGCCCACGGATCTGATGATCTACCCGAAGAACGGCCAGTCCAAGGAGCAACAGGCGGCCGACCAGTACGAGTGCAACAACTGGGCGAAAGGGCAGACGGGATTTGATCCGACTCAGCCCGGCGGCGGCGTCTCGGGCAACGTGGATGCGGCACGCAATAACTACGACCGCGCCATGTCCGCGTGCTTGCAGGGCCGCGGCTATCAGGTCAACTGAGCACGCTGGCCCGCCCGCGGGGCGGCTCATATGGCGTCGTGAGCGCAATCCTACGTCCGGCGGCGGGCACCGCCGACGGTTAAAGAAGCGCGGTCTAGGCATAGTTTCCGAACAGTCTCATCGTCAATCCGCTCATGAGGAGTACCACCATGCTGACCTCGCATCCCGGCGCCGGAGACCAGAAGAAGGATTTGCACATTGGCGGGATTGGGGCGAGCGTTTCGAGTCCGCTCGCGGCCATTACCGATAATGTGCGGGATGCGGCGGATTCGTGGTTCGAGCAAGCCCGGGATGCGGTGCGTGATGCGGATGACTATGTGCACGCCAATCCCTGGCAGGCGCTGGCGGTGGTCGCCATGGTGGGCCTGACCGCGGGGTATTTGCTGGCGCGGCGCGGCTGACTTAGCCCACATGAAACCCTTGGGCGATCCCGCGCGCAAATTTTCCAATCACCGCCAATGGCGGGAATTCATTGCCGCGATCCATGACTCGGCAGCTGCGGCCGCCAGTGCGGCATGGAGCGGGGGACAGCTATCCCGGGTCGTGCGTAAGCCGCTCGGGATGCGAATAAACATTGCAGTGGCTGTCGCGCAGGAAGCCCACCAGCGTCAGGCCGGACCCGACGGCGAGATTGACGGCTAAGCTGGAGGGTGCTCCGATGGCGGCGAGCACCCCGACTCCCGCGCGCAGCGCTTTTTGCATCAATTCGAAGCTGGCGCGGCCGCTCAACACGACGATGCGATCCGTGAGCGGAAGGTGCCCCGACAGCAGACTCATGCCGATGAGTTTGTCGAACGCGTTGTGACGTCCCACATCCTCGGCCACAGTCAATAAGTTGCCCGCCACGTCGAAAATCGCCGCGGCGTGAATGCCGCCGGTGGCGTCGAACTTCACTTGCGAGAGCCGCATGCTGTCGGGCAGGCCCAGCAGCACGGACAGCGCCACCGGTCGACTCTCGGGTAGGCGGGTCGCGGCGGCTCGCGCGATGGCGGCGTCGAGACCCGTGGTGCCGCACACCCCGCAACTCGAACCGGCGGAAAAACGCCGCGTCTGCGGGCGGAGTTCAACCACGACACTCGGATGCAGCCGGACATTGACCACATTCGGGCGCCGGGTGCTCGATTCGATGGCCTCGATGTCGGCTGCGTGGTTCACGATCCCCTCGCCGTACAACAGTCCAGCCGCCAACCACTCATCGTCGCCGGGCGTGCGCATGGTCGTGCCGAACGACACGGGAGTCGGCCCAAGGCTCGGATGATGCAACTGGAATTCGAGCGGCGCCTCGACCGCCACTCGATCCTGCTGGGATACCCGCGTTTCGGTCGTCAGGCGCTCGATGCGGACGCAGAGCGTGCCGGGCCCACTCCGAGCGGACATATCGTTCGCGAACTTAACGGCCATGCTCATGGGGACGCCACATTTTGCGGAAATTGCCGGCTGATGGTACCGTTCTTCAGTGTCCGCTGCCCACCCAAGGGGATCGCAAATGTCGAAATCAGCCGAACTGAAGGCGCGCAAGTCGGCGGCCGTGGCCGCCGGCGTGAGCGCACGGGGTATTTACGTGGCCAAGGCCGAGAATTCCGAGCTGTGGGATGTCGACGGCCGGCGCTACATCGACTTTGCGGCCGGCATTGCCGTGCTCAACACGGGCCATCGGCATCCGCTGGTCATGGAGGCGGTGGCGGCCCAGGCGCAGCAATTCGCGCATACGTGCTTCCACGTCTCGCCCTACGAGTCCTATGTGCGTTTGGCGGAGCGGCTGAACGCCCTGGCGCCGGGTGACTTCGCGAAGAAGACCCTGTTTTTGAACTCGGGTGCCGAGGCCATCGAAAACGCCATCAAGATTGCGCGCTACTACACCAAGCGTTCCGCGGTGATCGCCTTCTCCGGCGGCTTCCACGGCCGCACGCTCATGACGATGGCGCTCACGGGCAAGGTCATGCCCTACAAGCGCGGCTTCGGACCGTTTCCGGCCGAAATCTATCATGCCGAATTCCCGCAGCCCTACCGTGGCGTCACCACCGAGCAGGCCTTGGCCGACCTCGACCGGCTGTTTCATGGCGACGTGGACCCGAAGTCGGTCGCGGCCATATTGATCGAACCGGTACAAGGCGAGGGCGGCTTCAATGTGGCGCCCGCCGATTTCCTGCGCGCACTGCGGCGCCTGTGCGATGAGCACGGCATCGTGTTGATCGCCGACGAGGTGCAAGGCGGCATCGCGCGCACCGGCAAGATGTTCTCGATCGAACATTCCGGCGTCGTGCCCGATCTCATCACGACGGCGAAGGGCTTGGGCGGCGGCTTCCCGCTCTCGGGCGTCACCGGCCGAGCCGCCATCATGGACGCGGCGCATTCCGGGGGCCTCGGAGGCACTTACGGCGGCAATCCGATCAGCATTGCGGCTGCGCATGCGGTACTCGACGTGATCGAGTCGGAAGGGCTGTGCGCCCGGGCGGCCACCGTCGGGGAGAAAATGCGGTCCCGGTTGCTGGCACTCGCGCGGGAACTGCCGTGTATCGGTGACGTGCGCGGTTTGGGTGCGATGGTCGCATTTGAATTGGTGAAGGATCCCAAAACCCGGGAACCCGACGCCGAGCTCACCGCCTCGGTACTCGCGCATGCGGAGCGGCGCGGGTTGATCTTGTTGTCTTGCGGTACCTCGGCGAATGTCGTGCGCTTGCTCGCGCCGCTGACCATTCCGGATGCGGTGCTCGCGGAAGGATTGAATATTCTGGCCGCGTCGCTCAAGGACGCCGCCGGGGTCGAGTCCGAGCGGGCCGTAGCCTGAGGCACCTCACCCCCGCTCGAGTGGCTGCGCGAGCCGCTCAGTGGGTGCGCAAGGTGAGCGTTAGCCCCACGGTCCTTGGCCGGAACGTGTAGGCGTTCTGCTGCGGCGTGACTGTGCCGTCGGTCTGTCCGAGCGCATAGTTGATCACCGTGTGGGAATCGAACAAGTTGTTGCAGAACGCCGCGAGTTGCCAGCCGGAAAAATCCACGCCCGCCCGCAACGACGTATAACTCGTCGAGGGCAGCGTGTACGAAAAGCCGTAGTTGTACTGCGCCTCGTTGTTCGGATCCTGGACGGCCGCCAGCCAATGGTTGCGGGCCTCGTACTCCCAATCGGCGCGCACGAAGCTGTCGTATTTCGCCAGCTTCATGTTGTATTGGACTCCGAGCGCCGTGGTGAACGGAGAATTGACCCCGGGCGCATAGTTGATGGCCGCCTGGCCCGAGATCGCATCACCGCTGCTGGCGAGGCACGGAGGCGAGTTGGCGGTCGCCTGACAGCCGGCCGGGTCGCTCTTCGTATAGCGTGCGCTCGTGTAGCCGCTGGCGAGATCGACGTTCACGGGTCCGAGCTTCATTTCTGCTTGGATGTCGCCGCCCCAGGCCACGGCGGTCCCCAGGTTGTCGGTGAACTGCAGGCCGCAGGCCCCGGCGACATAGATGCTCTGCTGAATCTGGCTCCACTTGATGTAGTACACGCTGGTCGCGATCTTCAGCCAGTCGCCGAAGCCGTTCTTCGAGCCGATCTCGTAATTTTGAGTGCTATCGGACTTGTAGGTGAGCGGCGCCCCGTTCGGGTATCCGGCGGCGGCGAGGTCCGCGTCGCAGAAGGACGGCAGCGGTGCGTTGCCGCCGCCGACGCGAAAGCCTTTGGCGTAGCTCAAATAGTAGAGATCCTGCGGATCGACCTGGAAGGACAGAGTCGCCTTGGGAGTCTTCGGGGTCTCTTTTTCGCTGGCCGCAGCCGGTCCCGGACCATAGTTCTCCAAGCCGTCGGCGTAGTGGTTCAGCGAGAACCCCGTGCGCGCGATCCGCTCGCCCACCGTCAGCTTCATCCAGTCGGTGAATGCGTAGCTCAGCTCACCGAACCCTGCAACCTGGCGGTCGAACGTGGTGTTGCTGTTGTAGTAGATGTCGCAGGCCGGGATCGCGGGATACGCGGCATTGTTCGGACACGAATAGAAATTGCCGCCGTAGAAGCTCGCGGGCGTGAAGCCGTAGAGGTAATTGAACACCTGGTTGATGTTGGTGGATTTCAACTCCTCGATGCTCCCTTCCTTCGCCAGCTGCCAGAAGATGCCGGCGGTCCAGGTCCACTTGGAGCTCGAATCGGCGGACTGCCAGCGAAGCTCCTGGGCGTAGCTCTCCTGCGAATTGGTCATCGTATTCGGCGTTTGCGTGCCCGCCAGCGCGGCAGGCAGGTGAATGCCGTTGGCGTCGATCAGCGGGTACCAGGGACCCGGTGCGAAGCCGTTCGCGCTCGGAATGCTCTGCCAGTAGGCGAGGTCGTAGACCGTGCCCTGGTAGGCCGTGAGCTGCAAGCGGTGAAAGTACGAGCTGTCGGAAATGAGCTGAGTACTGCCCAGATCCCAGACGATCTTCAGCGCCGGCAGGTAGTACGTGTCCGGGCCCCCGACCCGCTCGGGCGTCGCCGTATTGAAGTGTCCGGCGGACGCGTCGGAGTAGGCCGGCCAGTAGGTCGAGTCGTCGTTCTTGTCCTGGCGCTGATACAGGATGCTCGGGGTCACGGTGAAGTTCGATGCGGGCTTCCATACGGCCGCGAGGCGCCCGGCGACGGAATTGGAGTAGTTGACGTTGTGGTCGATGATTGCGCCGGTCGTGTCGTCCGCCCGGTTGATCCAGCCACCGTCGTAGCGATACCAAAGGCTCGCCCGCACGCCGAGCGTGTCTTCGACGAGTGGCTGGCCGTGCGCGATGCCGACCTCGCCGCTCGGCTGTCCGTATTCCGTGTAGGACATCTCGCTCCGCACATACGTGTCGGTCTCCGTGGTGCTGGGCTGGGTCAGGATGTAGCGCACGGCACCGCCCTCGGATCCCGCGCCGAACAGCGTCCCTTGAGGGCCGCGCAGGATCTCGACCCGCTGCAGATCGAAGGTCTTCGGCAACGTGTCGTCCGGGTTGAAACCGACCGAGCGCATCTGGATCGGAGTGTCGTCGAGGTAGATGCCGGTGGTGCCGGCACCGCCCGAGGAGGAGATGCCGCGGATCGAGATGGCGTTGGTGCCGGAGGTATCGATGTTGACGCCGGGAGTGAAGCGCGCGATGTCCTGGAAATCCTTGATGCCGAGTTGATCCATCGTCTCCTGCGTGAGCGCGGTGACGCTCACGGGCACCTTGCTCAGCGACTCCTCGTGGCGGGTCGCCGTCACGGTGATTTCCTCGAGGCCGGTCGGCGCCACGGGGCCGGTGTCCGCGGTATCCGTCGCGCCCGCAAAAGGTGCAGCGCAAACGCCGGTGGTCACTATAAGCGTGCGTAAAAACAACAATCGCCAGGAAACCTGCGTCTCAGTAGGCTCGCTATGAGTGGCAAACATCGCGTCCCCATCGTTAGTTATACGGTTAGATAACTTTCGACGGACAGTAACACCGCGAAAAAACTCGTGCAACCGCTCGAGAGCCCTTGTTGCTTTTACGCATCACTGGGTACTTCCCGGTGACGCGACGACGGCAGCTTTGCCGGCGGCGTGAACGGTTGATGGCCTAGCCGGCGGTCTGGACAATTGGCGGGCTCAAGCAGCCGGTCCGGCTTAGGGCAATTCGCTGTGACGATGTCCCTAAGCCAGACGGCTGGCAGTGCGGTAGGTACTAGTCGCGGAAGGTGAACGTCAGGCCGATGGTGCGCGGCCGGAACGTGAACTGGCGTTGCAACCGGCTTTCGCCATCGCCCGGGTCGATGGTCCAATTGTAGTTGGTGACCGTATGTGAGTCGGCGAGGTTGTCGACGAACGCGGCCACTTGCCAGCCGTGGATGTTCACGCCCGCGCGCGCCGAGGCGAAGTTGGTCGAGGGCAGGACGTAGTTCGCCGAGTCATACTGCTGCGTGGTTGGGTCTTGTCCGGGCGACGGCCACTTGGCCCGGCTTTCGTATTCGTCGTCGACGCGAATGAACGATTCGCGCTCGAATACGGTGAATTTGTATTCGAGGCCGATGGTAGCGGTGAACGGTGCCCCGGGCTGGCCGCTCTGGCCGGTGATCGCATCGCCGCGCGACACCACGGGCGGATCTTCAGTCGGCGTCAAGCGCGAGTCCTTGGTATAGCGGGCGTCCGTGTAACCCGTGGCGAGTTCCAAGGTGAAGGCGTCGGTCAACGCGACGTCGGCCTGCAGGTCGAGTCCTTTGGCAATGGCCGTTCCCAAGTTCGAGATGAACGAGATCTGGCAGATGGGCGGAACCACGGTCTGCTGGATGTTGTTCCAGCGGATGAAGTAGACGCTGCTCGCGAGCTTGATGCGGTTGTCGACATTGTTCTTCGCACCCACCTCGAAGCTATTGACGGTGTCGGAACTGAAGGTATTGGGGGCGGCCGAAATACCGAGCGCCGTAAAGTCGGCGGCGCAGGCCGCCTGCGGCACGGGATTGTTGCCGCCGCCGGGACGATAACCCTTGGCGTAGGTGAAGTAATAGAGGTTCATCGGATCCTCTTGATAAGAAAAGCTCACCTTGGGCGTGAATGAATTCTCGTTCTTGTCGGCGCCCACTGTCTGGGGCTCCAGGAATAGCTGCGGGCCGCCGGTGAGCGATGTGAAAGAGTAGCGGTTGTTCGAGAAGCGCGCGCCCGCGGTCAACTTGAACTGGTCCGTGAAACTGAAGGTGCCCTCGCCATAAACGGCGGCCTGTTGGTCCTTGGCATTGGTGAGCAAGAAATACGAATCGTGGGGATATGTGGGATCGTAGAATATCGGGTTGCCGGCAGGGTCGGTAAAGACCTCATAGTACGGCAGGCCGGCCGTCGCCTCGGTCAACTCGTTCAACATCGGATCGTGGATTTGCTCCAAGTAGCGCTGGCGATTGGTGCTGAAGAATACGCCCGTGGTCCAGATCAGACGCGACGACGGATCGTTCGACTGCAGCCGTATTTCTTGCGTAATGTTCTGCTGAAAGTTGTCGATCGAGGCGGGCGAGCGATAGTTGCTCACTCCGTAGTCGTTCAGATGAATGCCGTTGCCGTCGAGCAGCAGCGGTTGCAGCAGTCCCGTGCCACCCTGGCCGAGGAAGGTCTGGTAGAACCCCAGGTTGTACAGGGTACCGTCATAGCCGGTCTCTTCTTTGCGATGATAATACGACGTGTTCGAAATCAACTTGGTCGCACCGAAGTCGGCTTCGATCTTCAATGCCGGTAGATAAAACCGGTCGGGCGCCGAGCGCTGCGTGGGGTCCGCACTGACGAAGCTGTTGTTCCCGGGGTTCGAGTACAGCGGCCAGTAGCTCTCGACGTCGTTGCGGTAGCGGTCCTGGTAGTAATAGCTCGGCGTGACGGTCACGTTATCGACGGGTGCCCATACCGCGGCCAGCCGGAACAGCATGGTCTCATCGTAGTTGGCGTTTTTCTCGTCGACGGCGAGAGTCGTCGGATCGATGCGATCGATGTAGCCGCCGTCGCGCCGGTACCAAACGCTGGCGCGAACGCCGAGCGTGCCGTCGATGATGGGTGTGCCGCCGGCGACGCCCGCCTCATAGCTCGGTTCCCCGCCCTCGGTGTAGGACACCTCTTCGCGGCTGTAGATGCTGCTCTTGGTCAAACTCGGCTGAGTGGTGATATAGCGGACCGTGCCGCCCTCGGAGCCCGCACCGAACAACGTGCCCTGCGGGCCGCGCAGCACCTCGATGCGATCGATGTCGAAGGACTTCGGCAGCGCCTCGTCCGGATTGAAGGCGAGCGCGCGCATTTGAATCGGCGTGTCATCGAGATAAATGCCAGTGGTGCCGGCGCCGCCGGTCGAGGCGATGCCGCGAATCGAGATGTTGTTGGTGCCGGAGTTGTCGATGTCCACCCCGGGCGTAAAGCGTGCGACGTCTTGAAAGTCCTTGATGCCGCGCACGTCCAGCATTTCCTGATTCAGCGCGGTGACGCTGATCGGCACCTTGCTCAAACCCTCCTCGTGGCGGGTCGCGGTCACGACGATTTCCTGCAGCGGTCCGGTGGACTCGTCGGCCGTATCGGCGGTCGTGTCGGCGGCACATACCTCAAACGGGCCCACGGCCACGGCTAACGCCACGACCGCGCCCATCCACTCTATGCGCCGGGCAGCGTGTCCCCGCGTAGCGCCCGCGCAGGCGTGGCCCTTTTGCAACTCGTGATTTGTACGTCGTAGCATTTTGCATCCCCATATTATGTTTGAACGACCCGGCGCCGACTGTTATCGCCAAATCCGCTCTACGCGCACCATAACGGCCCATCGTCCGAAAGGCAATTATGGAAAGTCAGTTGTCCTTTACGAGCGTTGTCGCTGCGCAACTCCTCAAGCTCCGCGAGGTTCCGCGAACGGGGGTATCATGCTGCCCATGAATGCCACCGTCGACCGTCCGCGCGCTAAGTCCCTGAATCCGTTACGCGCGCTGCTGCCCTTTTTGAAACCGTATCGCGCCATGATGCTGGCCGCCTTGGGCGCGCTGCTGGTGGCCACCGTCGCGATGCTGGCGTTGCCGCTGGCGCTGCGTCAGGTCATCGACCTGCTGGCGTCCAAGGATGCCACCACCCTCAACCGGTATTTCCTCTGGTTCCTGGCCGCGGCCGTGATCTTCGGCGCGTTCGCGGCGCTGCGCTTTTACCTGGTGACATGGCTCGGCGAACGGGTGGTCGCGGACCTGCGGTCGACGGTATACCGGCGTGTCGTGCACATGGATCCGATGTTCTACGAGACCACCCGGGTCGGCGAAGTTCTGTCGCGTTTGACCACGGATACCACGCTGGTGCAAGCCATCTCGGGCGTCAATCTGTCGATCATTCTGCGCTCGAGCTTGAGCTTGATCGGCGGCCTCGTCATGCTGGGACTCACCAGCCCGAAACTCATGGGCGTCATTCTGGTCATGATCCCGGTGGTGGTCGTCCCGCTCATCGTGATCGGCCGGCGCGTGCGCGGCTTGTCGCGCGCCTCGCAGGACCGGATCGCCGATACCAGCGGCCTCGCGGGCGAGACCTTGAACGCAATCCAGACCGTGCAGGCCTTTACTCTCGAGGATCTGCAGAGCGAGCGGTATCGCGCCGCCGTCGAAACCAGTTTCAATACCGCGATTCGGCGCACCCGCGTGCGCGCGGCCTTGACCGCCGTAGGTATCATGCTGGTCTTCGCGGGCATCACCTTCGTGCTCTGGCTGGGCGCGCACCAGGTGCTGACCGGTACCATGACCGGCGGTCAGCTCACGCAGTTTCTCGTGTACGCGGCTTTCGTCGGCAGTTCGGCCGCCGCGCTCTCTGAGATGTGGGGTGAGGTGCAGCGTGCCGCCGGCGCCATGGAGCGCCTCAGTGAATTGCTGCAGGCGCGCCCCACGATCGGCGCGCCCGCACGGCCCGCCGATTTCCCCGCTCGGGTGCGCGGCGCGATCCGTTTCGACAATGTGAGTTTCCACTACCCGTCGCGGCCGGACAGTGCCGCGCTCGCCAATTTCAGCCTCGACGTCGCGCCGGGCGAAACCGTCGCGTTCGTGGGTCCGTCGGGCGCGGGCAAGAGCACGACCTTTCAGCTGCTGCTGCGCTTCTACGATCCGGACTCGGGCCGGGTGTCGATCGATGAGCGGCGTCTGGTCGACTTGCCGCCGCAGGATATTCGCGCCCAGATCGGCCTCGTGCCGCAGGAGACGGTGTTGTTCGGCGCGAGCGCCCGCGAGAACATTCGCTACGGGCGCCCGACGGCGACCGATGCCGAGATCGAGGCCGCCGCGGTGGCGGCCGCGGCGGATGAATTCATCCGCAAGCTACCGGAAGGGTACGACACTTTCCTGGGCGAGCGCGGCACGCGCCTCTCCGGTGGGCAACGCCAGCGCATCGCGCTGGCGCGCGCCATCCTCAAGGATCCGCCGATCTTGCTGCTCGACGAAGCGACCAGCGCCTTGGATGCCGAGTCCGAGCGGCTGGTGCAAGAAGCGCTCGAAAGGCTGATGCGGGGACGCACCACCATCATCATCGCGCATCGCTTGGCCACGGTGCTGAAGGCCGATCGAATCGTGGTCATGGATCATGGCCACAAGATTGCCGTCGGTACCCACGCCGAATTGTTGACACAGAGTCCGCTGTACGCGCGGCTCGCGAGCCTGCAATTCGCGGCCGTGGGCAGCGAGGCGGTCGACTCAATCGACGCGGCGGTCAGCTAGTGGTCACTTCAGGTTAGCGCTGAACGCTGTGTCTTGGCGTCCTCGCCGGCCTTACTCGCGCGCCTGGCGAATCTCCTCGAGATACCCCGCGAGGTCCTGGCGCGCCGCCAGGTCCTCGAGTTCCGCCGACAATTTGCGCTGCCAATTCGGATATTCGCGATCCGTGCCCGGGACGTTCACCGGGTCCACCATCCCCAACAGATCCTCGATCTGCAGCGCAACCAGCGCGGTCGCGGAACGCGCGAGGAAGAGATGCAAGGCCTGGGCGAGGTCGGCGCTGAACGGCTCCGCCGCCGTCGACGGCTGCGCCGGCTGCAATCCCTGTTGCTGCAACGCCGCCAGCAACGCTTCCCGGTCGTGCTGGCGTTCGCGGATGACGTCCTGTTCCAGTTCGACGCTGGGAAACAAATTCAAGCGCCGGCGCAGCCCGATGTCGTGCCCCTCCCAGTAGCTACGCAAGGTGGGCATGTCGTGGGTGGTGACCGTCGCGATCGCCCGCCGCAGGTACTCTTCCGGGCGCCGAAATCGGCCGTCCTGCCTTTCGAACAACAATACCTTGTAGTGATACAGCCCGAATTCCGGCATGGCGTGACGCATTTCATCGGGGACCACCCCTAAGTCCTCGCCGACGACCAGGCAGGCGCTACGAGCACTCTCGAGCGCGAGCACCGTCAGCAATTCCTGCAGCGGATAATGCACGTACGCGCCCTCCGTGGGCGAAGCGCCGCCGGCCACCCACCAAAGACGAAACAGCGACATCACGTGATCGAGGCGCAAGGCCCCGTAGTAGCGCATATTGTTGCGGATCAAACGCACGAAGCCTTGCAGGCGCTCGGCCAACATCGCCGTGGGGTCCTGCGGCGGGATTCCCCACCCTTGGCCCTTGAGTGCGATCGGATCCGGCGGCGCGCCGATTTCAGCGCCCAAGCGAAAACTCGTTTGGTCCATCCAGGTCTCGGAGCCCGCGGGATTGGCGCCGACGGCATAATCGCCGTAGAGGCCGATGGGCATCCCCAATTCGCGGGTCAGCGCCTGCGCGGCCACGAGTTGCTCGTGCGCCAGCCACTGCAAGTAGGCGTAGAACTCGACCTCTCGTGGGTGCTGCACCGCGAATTGGCGCGCCGCCTCGCCGTTCACATCGCGAAACTCCTCCGGCCAGCTCATCCAGCCGGATGGGCAATTAAAGGTCGCGCGACAGAAGCGGTCGATGGCGTCGAAGCGGGCGTGCATTTGGAGCAGCTCTCCGCCCGCCGCGACGAAGCCGCGGAAACTTTGCGCCCGCTCAGTATCCGCGGCCATATGGCGATCGCAAAAATCGCGATACAGCAGCGCGAGCATTGCAAATTTGAAATCGGCGACACCGCGATAGTCGACGTGGCTTCGCGCTCGCAGCTCGTTCAAGCGCCCTGCGACCGACGGATCCGCGAGGCGCGCGCGCGCGGCAGCGCACTCGGCGAACTCCGGCACCGACGGCACCGAGATGTACAGCACATTGAGAAAATGGCGGCTCGAGGCACTGTAGGGGCTCGAGCGATCGGGATCCGCGGGGGCCAGCGCATGCAAAGGATTCAAACCGATGAAGCCCGCTCCGCAAGCGCCCATCCAGCGAATCAAACGCTGCAAGTCGCCGAAATCGCCGATCCCCCAGTTGTCGCGCGATCTCAGCGTGTACAGTTGAACGGCGACGCCCCACAGGCGCCGGCCCTCGACGATCGGCGCCGGCTCATAGCACTGTGCCGGTGAGACGATGAGCAAACAGCGCTCGGCGGCGCGGCCGGCGACGGCGGCTGCCAACTCGTGATAGCCGGCGCCCACGCTGAACGGCAGGTCGAATCGCCGGCGCGTGATCCATGACCCCTCGAATTCACCTCGCGAGATCTCGACGCAATCGGCGGTCGAGGTGACGCCGTCGCGCCGCGAGCCATCCTCCAGGCGCACCGACCAGACGATGCTCGATCCGAAATCGCGCGCCGAGACATTGATCTCGATGCCGATGCGATCGCCGCGCGCCGTGGCGACGGACGGCAGAAACTTGCGCCAGCGCGCCGCCTCGGCGTCGCTCGAGTCGCGTGCGAGCGCGGCCGGATCGTCGACGGCGCACCCCATGGCGCGCAGCAGGCCGACCTTCGTCTCGAGGCTGAAATACTTCAAGTCGCCGCGATAATCGTGGTACGCATCGCCGATGCCGCGCAGCCGTGCCAGTTTTTCTATCGCGGTGGTATCCACTCAGCACTCCAATAAGGCGACGCTGCTCGCCTCGAGACGATATTCGTTCGCCGCACCCAAGCCCGGGGCGGGGTGCGAGTCTGCGCCGGTGTCGAATTGCCGCATCCACGGTCGATCGGCCGGCGCCGCCGGCAGACAGAAAACCTGTGCGCCTGCCGCGGCATTGACCAGCAACAGCAACCGGCCGGTCGCAATATTGCGCTTGCCGAACCAGATACCCAAGGCGCGCAGATTCCCATCCCCCCAATCAGCCTGGGTCATCTCCGTGCCGCGCGCATTCAGCCACGCCACATCCTTGACGCCGGCCCGCGATGCGACGCCTTTCAGAAAGGTCTCGCGCCGAAACTCCGTATGCCGCCGCCGCAGTGACGCGAGCGATTGCACGAACTGCAACAAATCTAGGTTGGCGTCGCGCAGTCGCCAGTCGACCCACGATATCTCGTTGTCCTGGCAGTAGGCATTGTTGTTGCCACGTTGCGTGCGCGCGAACTCATCCCCGGCTTGCAGCATGGGGACCCCCTGCGAGAGAAACAGCGTGGCGAGGAAGTTTCGCATCTGCCGGTTGCGTAGTCGCATGATGGACGCATCCGCAGTGGGACCTTCGGCGCCGCAATTCCAGCTCAGATTATTGCCGTGACCGTCGTTGTTGTGCTCGAGATTGGCTTCGTTGTGCCGCTCGTCGTAGGAGACGAGATCGCAGAGCGTGAAGCCGTCGTGGGCCGTGATGAAGTTGACGCCGGCGGTGGGCTTGCGCCCATTGTGCCGAAACACATCGCTGGAACCGGCGAAGCGCTCGGCGAATTCGCCGATTTTTCCGCCGTCGCGCCGCCAAAACGAGCGCATCGAATCCCGATAGCGATCGTTCCATTCCGCCCAGCCCGGCGGAAAGCGCCCGAGTTGATAGCCGCCCCAGCCGACGTCCCAGGGTTCGGCAATGAACTTCGCGTACGTCAGCGCGGCTTCGGCGCGCACCGACTTGAAAAAAGGCGAACTCTCGTTGAAGCCCTTGCCGTCGCGCGCCAGCACCGTCGCGAGATCGAATCGGAAGCCGTCGACGTGCATGTCGAGGACCCAGTATTTGAGGCAGTCGATGATCAGTGCACGCACCTGCGGATGTTCGCAGTTGACCGTATTGCCGCAGCCCGTGACGTTCTCATAAAAGCGTTTGTCTTCCGCCAGGAGCCGGTAGTACACCGCATTGTCGATGCCTCGCAAGGAGAGCATCGGACCCGTCTCGTTGCCCTCGGCCGTATGATTGAAAACGACATCCAGGATCACCTCGATGCCCGCCGCATGCAGCGCCTTGACCATGGTCTTGAATTCGGTCACGGCATCGTCAACGGCATATTCGTTCGCCGGGGCGAACCAGCCGATCGAGTTGTAACCCCAGTAATTCGTCAATCCGCGCTCGAGCAGAAACGGCTCGGTGATGAAGGAATGGCACGGCAGCAACTCGACCGCCGTCACGCCGATGCCCTTCAAATGCTCGATGACCGACTTCACTGTGAGGCCCAAATACTTGCCGCGCCAGTGCGCCGGAACATCCGGATGCAGTTGCGTGAACCCCTTGACGTGCAGTTCATAGATCAGCGAATCGCGCCACGGTACGGCCGGTGGCCGATCGGCGCCCCAGTCGAAGGCGCCATCGACGATGCGCGACCGCAGCGGCGCGGTGCGGGACAGCGCCCGCGCGTAAGGGTCGAGCAGCGCGGCGGCGGCGTCGAAGCGATGGCCCTTGTCCGGCTCGTTGGGGCCGTGCACGTGAAAAGCATAGAGGGTTCCCGGTGCCGCGTACCGACGCGCTATGAAGCCGTGCCAAACATAGCCGGTGCGCGCCGTAAGATCGCCGCGAGCGGTCTCGGCTCCGCCGTCGGGATCGAAGAGGACGACCTCGACACGAGTCGCGTGGCTGGAAAAAAGCGCGAAATTGACGCCGCGCTCGGTCCACGTTGCGCCCAAGGGCCACGGCGATCCCGCCTGAACGATTTTCACCCGCGTTCCGACACTAGATCGGCCCGACGAAAAACATCGCTCCGAGCGGCGGCAGATCGAGCCGCAGAGAAAATTCGTATCCTTGCGCGTGCTCGTGTACCGCGCTCACCTCGGATTGGCCGTTGTAGCCGGAACCGCCGAGCCGCACATCGTCCGAGTCGAATATTTTTTGGTAGCGGCCGGGCTCGGTGACTCCGACGCCGTAGCCGCTCCGCGGCACCGGCGTCGCGTTGAACACGCAGGTGATGGGCTGCCCCAAGTCCCCGCCGATCGAGCGCCGCGCGAACGCCCAGACGCTTTCGTCGGCGTTGTGCAAGTCCACCCAGCGGAATCCCTCGCGCTCACAATCGCTGCCATAGAATTGCGGCGTCGCACGGTACAAGTGATTGAGCGTACGGGCGCAACCCTGCAGCCCCAGATGGTCGGGGACTTGCAGCAGCGGCCAGTCGAGTTGCTCGTGATCGCGCCACTCCTGCCATTGCCCGAACTCGGAACCCATGAACAAGAGCTTCTTGCCGGGATGGGCGCACATGAACGACAGCAGCAGACGGAAGTTCGCGCGCTTCTGCCACTGGTCGCCGGGCATCTTGTCGAGCAGGGCGCGTTTGCCGTGCACCACCTCGTCATGCGAAATCGGCAGGATGAAATTCTCGGACCAGGCGTAAACGAACGAGAAGGTGATCAGCTGATGATTGTAGCGCCGATGCACCGGATCGAGCGCGATGTACCTCAGGGTGTCGTTCATCCACCCCATGTTCCACTTGAAATTGAAGCCGAGTCCGCCGTGTTCGGGCGGGCTGGTCACGCCGGCGAACGCGGTCGATTCCTCGGCGATCATCAAGACGCCGGGAAAGCTGCGATGCACGGCGTTGTTGGTCTGCCGCAAGAAATCAATGGCCTCCAGGTTTTCGCGGCCGCCGTCTTTGTTCGGCAGCCATTCGCCGGGTTTGCGGCTGTAGTCGAGATACAGCATGGAGGCCACCGCATCGACGCGCAGACCGTCGATGTGATAGCGGTCCGACCAGAACAGCGCATTGGCGAGGAGGAAATTGCGCACTTCATGGCGGCCGTAATTGAAAATCTTGGTGCCCCACTCCATGTGTTCGCCGAGCCGCGAATCCGCGTGTTCATACAGTGCCGTGCCGTCGAAGTTCGCCAAACCGTGGTCATCGCGCGGGAAATGCGCCGGCACCCAATCGAGAATCACGCCGATGCCCGCCTGATGGCAGCGGTCGACGAAGGTCATGAAGTCCTGTGCGGACCCGTAACGAGCGGTCGCCGCGTAATACCCCACCACTTGATAGCCCCAGGAAGCATCGAGCGGGTGTTCCGCCACGCCCATCAATTCCAGGTGCGTGTAGCCCATGTCGAGCAGGTAGGGAATGAGCTGATCCACCGCCTCGAGCCAGCTCATGAACGGCGGCCGCCGTTCGTGCCAGGGACGGCGCCAGGAGCCTAAATGCACCTCGTAGGCATTGAATGGCCGGCGCCTCGGGTCGGCGGCCTCGCGCTGTGCCAGCCACTTTGCATCGTTCCACACATAGCCATCGAGCGAGGCCACGACGGAACAATTCTCCGGGCGAAGCTGCATGGCGAAACCGTAAGGGTCGGACTTCACGAACAGCCGGCCGTGATGGTCGCGGATTTCGTATTTATAGGGTGTGCCGACGCCGATGCCGGGAATCACCGTTTCCCAGACGCCCGAGGAGGCGCGGCTCGCCATCACATGGGCGCCGCCGTCCCAATGATTGAAGGGACCGACGACGCTGACCCGTTCGGCGTTCGGCGCCCACACGGCGAAGCGGGTGCCCGCCGCCGCACCCGCGGGATCGGGGTGCGCACCCAACTTCTCGTAGATCCGTTCGTGCTTGCCCTCGCCGAACAGGTACAGATCGAAATCGGTGATCGCCGGTTCGGTCATTGCACGGGTTTCACCGCCCAGATGCGGTCGGCGTACTCGCGGATGGCGCGATCGCTCGAGAAATAGCCCATGTTCACACAGTTGATGACGGCCTTGTGGTTCCATTCATCCTCGTTCCGATACAGGGCGTCCACCCGCTCCTGAGCGGCACAATAGGCCGCAAAATCCGCGAGCACCAAGTACGGCTCCCCGTCGGACATCAAACGGTCGATCACCATCCTGGCATCCTGCGGCCGCTCCGGCGAGAAGAATCCCGACTCGATCAGATCAAGAGTCGCCTTGAGCTGCGGATTCGCATCCACCTCGCGGTGCGGCCGATAGCCTTCCGCCCGGCGCGCCGCCACCTCTTGCGCGGTGAGACCGAAGATGAACATGTTTTCCGCCCCCACGTGATCGCGAATCTCGATATTGGCCCCGTCCAGCGTACCGATGGTCAGGGCGCCATTCAGCGCCAGCTTCATATTACCGGTTCCCGATGCCTCCATGCCGGCAGTCGATATCTGCTGCGAGAGGTCCGCCGCGGGCATGATGATCTGGGCGAGCGATACGTCGTAGTCCGGCAGGAAGGCCACGCGCAGTTTATCGCGAACCAGGGGATCCGCATCGATGGCACGGGCGACGTTGTTGATCAGCTTGATGATGGCCTTCGCCATGGTGTATCCGGGCGCCGCTTTGCCGGCGAAAATGACGGTGCGCGGCACGACCTCCGCGCGCGGGTTGTCGCGAATTCCCCGGTAGCGCGTCACGACGTACAGCAAATTGAGGAGTTGCCGCTTGTACTCGTGGATACGCTTCACCTGCACATCGAACAGCGAATCGACACTGATCGTGACCCCGTTGCGGCGCATGATCTCATCCGCCAGCCGCTGCTTGTTGGCGCGCTTGATGGCGCGGAAGCGGCGCCTGAATTCCGGGTCCTCGGCGGCGCCCGCGAGCCGTGCGAGTTCCTCGAGGTCATTCTCCCAGGCCGACCCCAAGCGCTCGGTCAAGAGCGCCGATAGGCCGGCATTCGATTGCTTCAGCCACCGCCGCACGGCGATCCCATTGGTCACATTGATGAAGCGTTCGGGATAGATCTCAGCGAAGCCGGCGAATACGTGCTTGCGCATGAGATCGGAGTGCAACTGTGCCACGCCGTTGATGCGATGGCTGCCGATGACGGCCAGATGCGCCATGCGCACGCGCCGCTCGCCGCCGTCATCGATGATCGACAGGTCGCGCAGCCGCGCCTCATCTCCCGGGTAGCGGATTTCCACCAGCCGCAGGAAATCGCGGTTGATCAGATAAATGATTTCCAGATGCCGCGGCAGCAGGCACTCGAACATCGATACCGGCCACGTCTCGAGCGCCTCGGGCAGCAGGGTGTGGTTGGTGTAGGAGAAAACCGCGCCGGTGATCTGCCAGCTATCCGCCCACGTCAAACCGTGCTCGTCGATCAACAGCCGCATCAGTTCCGGAATCGCCACGGTCGGGTGCGTGTCGTTGAGCTGAATCGCGATCGAGTCGGGCAGGGAGGCGAGCGTGCGTCCCTCGCTCGCATGCGTCGCCAGGATGTCCTGCAGGCTCGCGCTGACGAAAAAATATTGCTGCTTGAGGCGCAACTCCCGGCCCTGCGGCGTGGAATCGTCCGGATACAAGACGCGCGAGAGGTTCTTGGCGTCGATCTGTTCCTGCACGGCCGCGACGTAGTTTCCGGCATTGAACGCCTCGATTCGAAAGGGAGTGATCGCGCGCCCGGACCAAAGCCTCAAGTGATTGACCGTCGGCCCGCGATTGCCGGGAATCAGCTGATCGAAGCCGATGGCGTAAATGTCGTTGGTATGGACCCAGTGCCCCGCGTCCATGTGGCCCCCGAAACGCACCCGGTAGCGTACATTGCCGCGCGGCGTCTCCCATACATTGCGCAGCCGCAGCCAGCTGCTCGCCACCTCGCGCTGGCCGCCGTCGCCGTCCACGACCTGCGTGAAAATGCCGTAGTCGTAGCGTATGCCGTACCCCACGGCGGGATATTGCAGAGTCGCCAACGAGTCGAGGAAGCAGGCCGCGAGTCTGCCCAAGCCGCCATTTCCCAAGCCCGGGTCGTCTTCCTGGGCGGCGATTTCCTCGAGATCGTAGCCCATCTCGCGCAACGCAGCCCCGGCCTCTTGTAATAGCCCCCCTTCCAAGCTCGAGAGGGCATTCAGGAGCGATCGGCCCGGCAAATATTCCACCGAGAAATAGCACACCCGCTTCACGTGGGCCGTCGCCACGCGACGCTGTGTGGCGAGCCACCGCAACGTCAATTCCTCGCGCACCGCGAGGGACAGTGCGTCATAGATATCCCGTGGCGTTGCGGTATCCGGATTCTTACCGAGCGTCCGGGTCAGCCGGTCGAGCAGGGCGGCTCGCAGCATCCCCGGCTGCAAAACGACGTTACGGCGGATTGCAAACTGGCTTTCGATCGTTTTCATATTAGGGGTTATTATAGGGTGGTTACCCGGGGGCAGAAGGTCCAACCTCACAATGCGGAATTTAATACCTTGACCGCTTCGTCATTGGCTGTCGGCATCGATGTGGGCGGTTCGTCCATCAAGTGCGCGCTGATCGACCTCGCGACGGGCGCATTCGCCGGGCCTCGATTCAGCACGCCCACACCGGCACACGATTCCACCGCCGCGTTGCTCGACGCATTGCAGACCGTGGCCGCGAATTTACCGGGCGAGGATCCGGTGGGCCTGGCATTTCCGAGCGTCATCCGCAACGGCACGGTCCGCACCGCGGCCAACCTCAACAAAGCCTGGATTGGACAACCGCTCGCGGCGCTCGCCCGCGAACATTTGCATCGGCCCGTGATTGCGATCAACGACGCCGACGCCGCGGGTCTGGCGGAATTACGTTACGGCGCCGCGCGCAACGTGCCGGGCACAGTACTCGTGCTGACTCTAGGCACCGGTATCGGCAGCGCGCTGTTCATCGATGGGATTCTCGTGCCCAACACCGAACTCGGCCACCTCGAGGTCGAGGGGCGCGAAGCGGAACACCGCGCGTCCGGCCGCGCAAAGGTCGAGCAGCATCTGAGCTGGGACGGCTGGGCGGAGGAGCTCAATCGGGTGCTCGAGGAAATGCATGCATTGCTCTGGCCCGACCTCATCGTGCTGTGCGGCGGCATCACGGAGGAGCCGGAGAAATTCTTGCATAAACTGCACTGCGAGGCGCGCTTGTGCATCGGAACCCTGCGCTCGGAAGCCGGCATCGTCGGCGCCGCACTGGCGACGACGCTGGTCTCATCCACTCAAGCTTGATCAAAGCCGGCCTCGCGGCGACCCTCTTGGGTCTGCTGGCGGGGTGTGCAACCACGCCGCACGCGCCCGGGTCACCGTCGGATTACCCGCGGCCGCCGGGCGCGACGTTGCCGCCTGGGTCATCGATTCCGCCGGGTGCATCGAGCGGCACCGCCCGCCCGCCCAGCGACCGGCGCGCATTGATTGTCTACAACGCCATGGCCATGCTCGGCCAGCCATATCGGTTCGGCGGCGCGGCGCCCGGCGGCTTCGACTGCAGCGGCCTCGTCGTGTATGCGGCGAACGGCGCCGGCGTGCGCCTGCCGCGCACCGCCCGGGAACAACTCGATGTGGGCACGTCGGTCGCGCGTGGTGATTTGCGGGCCGGTGACCTCGTCTTCATGCACCTGGCGCACAAGGAGCTGCATGTCGGCATCGCCATCGACACCGAACGGTTCATTCACGCTCCCTCGAGCGGGGGCTCCGTACGCATCGATAATTTGGCGTCACCACCCTATTCGAAGGGGTTCCTGAGCGCGCGCCGAATTCCGATGGCGCAGTAGGGTATAATAGCTGCCATGAAGCTCTATTACTCCCCCGGCGCCTGCTCACTGTCACCGCACATCGTATTGCTCGAGGCGGGGATCCCTTTCACGCTCGAGAAGACCGATCTCGCGACCAAGAAGACGGCGGCCGGCACCGACTACCTCACGATCAACAGCAAGGGCGCCGTTCCGGCGCTGCAGCTCGACGACGGCCGCGTGCTCACCGAGGGAGTCGCGATCACGCAATACCTCGCCGATCAAAAACCCGACTCCGGCTTGGCGCCGCGCGCCGGGACTTTCGAGCGCTACCAGCTGATGGAAATTCTCAACTACATCACCTCGGAAGTGCACAAGGGCTTCAGCCCCCTGTTCAACCCGAAGATTTCAGCCGACTGGAAAGCCACCGCGCTCGCCAACCTCGGCAAGAAATTCGACTGGTTGTCGGCCTTCTTGGGCGGCAAGTCCTATCTGATGGGCAACACCTTCACCGTGGCGGACGCCTACTTGTACACGACGTTGAACTGGACCGGACTCTTGGGGATCGAACTCGCTAAATGGCCGGTACTCGCCGCATATCATGCGCGCGTCGCAGCGCGGCCCAAGGTTCAAGAGGCAATGAAGGCCGAGGGATTGTTGAAGTAGCGATCGCGCAAACTCCAACTGATTGGGGCAGCGGTTCGTCCTTGCCGCCCCTGCAACGTGCTACTCCGTTGCGAAGTACAGAACGATAGCGACTGCGCTGAGGCATGTTCCCGCGGTAATGAGCGCCCGCCCCAAAGGCGCTTCGGATCTCACCATGCTCCGGCCACTCAATTCGTCCTGAACGAGTTGCGTGTGCGTCCGCCGCAGGTTCACCTTACCAAGCCAGATTCCAACAATGAACCAGCACATCGCGACGTTCTCGGCAGTCCAGAACCAAGAACTGACGTGAAGGATTCGCAGTAAACCCATAATCACCACAATCCCCACGCACATAAAGATCGCAAACTGCCTTCGCATGATTCAACTCTTGTTCTGAGGACCGGTGCTCCGCGATTGTGCTCGCGCGGCGAGGGCCCAGACCGCGCCGCTGACCACGACCGCGACCGGGACTATCTTGACGGCCTGGGCGAGCGAGAACGCGTCCGAGAGGGCGCCGATGAGCGGCGGAGAGAGCGCATCGCCGAGGATATGGATGGCGAAGACCTCCAGCGCCAGCGCCGAGGCGCGTTCGCCCGCGCCGACCAGGTTGATGATGGCCGCATTGATGGGGCCGGTCGATAGAAACAGCAAAAGCTGCGCGGCGACCATGAACACGAGGTACACGGTGTGCGACTCCGCGGTCAGAGAGACCCAGACCAGAGGGGCGGCCACCGCGGTCGCAATCGCGGATATCCACAAATACGCCCGCCGTGAGTACTTGGCGCAGTAGTCGCCGAGCCAGCCCCCGATGAAGGTGCCGAGGAATCCGGTGATGACGATGATGGCGCCGAAGCTCACCGTGGCTTCGCTGCGCGGCATGCCGCGCGAGCGCTCGAGAAATGCCGGCATCCACACGGCAAGGCCTCCCACGGCAAAGGTGTAGGCGGCGTACCCTAAAACGGTGAGCACATACGGTTGGTTGCGCACGAGGCGCGTGTAAGTCGCCCAAGTGCCCGCCCGCACGGCTTTGACCGAAGAGCCCGAGACGTTGGCCGACTCAATCCCGTTAGACGAGTTTGACCCCGACGAGTCTGATGTCGAGGAGCCTTGGTTCGACGAGTGCGGGGCTACCCCGTCACCGGCGTCCTGCGCGCCGCGCGGCGGATCGCGCAGCAGCAGGCACAGCGCGGCGAGCAGCAAGCCGGGAATGCCGGCGACGAAGAACGCGGCGCGCCACCCATAGTGTTTGTCGACCAGGCCGCCGACCACATAGCCCAAGGCGGAGCCCACCGGTATCGCGCAGAAGAAAATCGCCATCACGCGAGCGCGCCGGCTGGCGGGAAAATAATCGGCGAGCAGACTCGGCGCGATCGTGACGTAGGCCGCTTCGCCCACGCCGACCGACGCGCGCGCGGCCAGCAGGCTCCAATAGCCGACCGCAAATCCCGACAAGGTGGTGGCGAAACTCCAGCACGCCACGCCGAAGGCAATCAATCGGGGCCGTGAGCGCCGATCACCCAGCGCGCCGAACACCGGTGCCGTCAGGGTGTACACCACCAGGAAGCCCGACATGAGGGAGCCCAGGTTCGCGTCCGACAATCCGAGATGGGCATGCTTCAGGCTTTCGATCAGCGCCGATACCAGGTACCGATCCAGGTAGCTGAACAAATTGATGAACGACAGAACGGCCAAACCGAAGGCCGCGGAGCGTACCCAGGACTCTTGTGTTCGATCAGCCACGCCCAGGTATGGTAACAACGCTATGTTTCCGTTGCGCAAGTCATGGAGTCGGCGTTGATCGGTACACCGGCGCCACGGGTCCGCGCGGCCGCAGCAGATATACGTGAGACAGGCTGATAGGGGCGGGGCGCGCGTTATACACTGGCCGTTTCGGCGCGATGACCGCCGTTTTGCTGTGCACCGTCATGGTGCGTGCCGGAGAAGCTCCTTGTCGATCCATGTTGCCCTGAATCACGTCACCGACTACCGGTACGACCGGCTGGTGAGCCTGAGTCCCCAGGTGATACGGCTGCGGCCGGCGCCGCATTGCCGCACCCGTATCTTGAGCTTCTCGCTGCGCGTGCAGCCGACCGAACACTTCATCAACTGGCAGCAAGACCCCCAGGCGAACTATCTGGCACGGTTGGTGTTTCCGAAACAGACCCGCGAGCTGCGGGTCGAGGTCGATTTGGTCGCCGAGATGGCGGTGCTCAATCCCTTCGATTTCTTTCTCACACCGTACGCGGAGGAGTTTCCCTTCAAGTACGATTCGAACGAGCGCCGCGAACTGGTGCCGTATCTGCTGAAGGCGCCGACTACGCCGCTGGTCGAGAGTTATCTCGCGACCGTGTCCCGCGAACGCTGCCGCACCATCGATTTCATCGTCGGCATCAATCAGCGTCTTGCCGCCGATATCAAATACGTGATTCGTCTCGAGCCCGGCGTGCAGGAGCCGGAGGAGACCTTGGCGCTCCGCTCCGGATCGTGCCGCGATTCCGCCGCGCTGCTCGTGCAGCTGATGCGACACTTAGGCCTCGCCGCACGCTTCGTGTCCGGCTACTTGATCCAGCTGGTACCCGATGTGAAAGCGCTCGACGGCCCGGTCGGGGCGAGTGCGGATTTTACCGACCTGCATGCCTGGTGCGAGGTGTACTTGCCGGGCGCCGGGTGGATCGGGCTCGATCCCACCTCGGGTCTGCTCGCCGGCGAGGGGCATATTCCGCTGGCGTGCACGCCGGAGCCATCCGCCGCCGCACCCATCAGCGGCGCGGTCGATGAGTGCGAGACCACGTTCGAACACCGAATGAGCGTGCGGCGAGTATGGGAAGCGCCCCGCGTCACCAAGCCGTACACCGACGCCGAGTGGTCCTCCATCGAAGCCTTGGGGCGCGCGGTGGATGGGGATCTTGCGGCGATGGACGTGCGGCTGACGATGGGCGGGGAGCCGACCTTCGTGTCGATCGACGATCCCGACGGCGCCGAATGGAATACCGCCGCGCTCGGGCCGACCAAACGCAAGCTCGCCGCCGAACTCTATCATCGCCTGAAGACGCGCTATGCCCCGGCCGGCTTGGCGCATTTCGGTCAGGGCAAGTGGTACCCGGGCGAACAATTGCCGCGCTGGTCGTTGAACTGTTACTGGCGCAAGGACGGCGAGCCGCTGTGGGCGAATCCGCGGCTCATCGCCGATGAGCAATCCGGAACGACTGATGTGACCGAGGCCACCGCGCGCCGCTTTCTCGCGCGCGTCGCCCTGCACTTGGGGCTCGATCCCAAGTTCGTCTTTCCGGCCTACGAAGACGCCTTTTACTACTTGTGGCGCGAGCGCCGCCTGCCGACCAACGTCGATCCCTTCGATTCGCGCCTCGAGGATCCCATGGAGCGCGCGCGCCTCGCGAAGGTTTTCGAGCAGGGCTTGGAGCGCACCATTGGTCATGTGCTGCCCATCATGCGCACCGACGATGGCGCCGGCTGGCGCACGGGTCCCTGGTTTCTACGCAGCGAGCGCTGCTACTTGATTCCCGGCGACTCCCCGATCGGCTATCGCTTGCCGCTCGATTCGCAGCCGTGGACCGCCAAGGGCGACTATCCCTTCATTCATGCGCCCGATCCCTCGCGCAGTTTCCCAGCCCTGCTGCCACATGCCGAGATTCGGCGGCAGTTCCGCGAGCGCGATGCGTCGGTCGCGGCAGGGGAGAGTGCAGCGTCGGCACAGGCCCTCGAGCAAACCGCGCGCGAGCGCGAAGCGGGCCGCGGTGAGTTGCCGCGGCGGGACGCGTCGTTGGACCCACAACAGCGAGCGCCGTTGCCGAAGGAATCCGCCGCGTGGATCGCGCGCACTTCGATGTGCGCGGAACCGCGAAATGGGGTGCTGTATATCTTCATGCCACCGGCCCGCGAGCTCGAGCACTACGTGGAACTCGTCGCCGCCGTCGAAGCCGCGGCTGAAGCGCTCAATCAGCCCGTGATTCTCGAAGGGTATGAGCCGCCGAACGACCCGCGCATCAGCAATTTTCGCGTCACCCCGGATCCGGGAGTCATCGAGGTCAACATTCATCCATCCGCCGACTGGGGACAGCTCGTGGATCGCACCACGTTCCTCTACGAAGCGGCGCGCGAGACGCGTTTGGCGACGGAGAAGTTCATGCTCGACGGCCGGCACACCGGCACCGGCGGCGGCAATCACATCGTGCTCGGGGGACAGAGCGCCCCGGACTCGCCATTCTTGCGCCGCCCGGATCTGCTGCGCAGTCTCTTGAGCTATTGGCACAATCATCCCTCGTTGTCATATCTTTTCTCGGGACTCTTCATCGGACCGACCTCGCAGGCGCCGCGCGTCGACGAGGCGCGCAACGACTCGCTGTATGAGCTCGAGATCGCGTTCGGGCAGTTCCCGGAAGTGGGCACGAGTGTTCCGCCCTGGCTGATCGACCGGCTGCTGCGCAATTTGTTGATCGATGTCTCCGGCAATACCCACCGGACGGAATTTTGCATTGACAAGCTGTATTCGCCGGACGGACCGACCGGTCGGCTCGGCCTGCTCGAGATGCGGGCTTTCGAGATGCCGCCGCACGCGCGCATGAGCCTCACGCAACAACTCCTTCTGCGGGCGATGGTGGCGCGCTTCTGGCGCAAGCCCTATGCGCCGCCGACGCTGGTGCGCTGGGGGACGGAGCTGCATGACCGTTTCCTGATGCCGTACTTCGTGGAACAAGATTTCGCGGATGTGATCGCGGAGATGCGAAGCGCAGGATTTCCGCTGCAGGCCGAATGGTTTGCGCCGCATTTCGAATTCCGCTTTCCCAAGTATGGCGACTTCGCCACGCGCGGCATGCAGCTCGAAATCCGCCAGGCGCTCGAGCCCTGGCATGTGATGGGCGAGGAGGGCTCGGCCGGCGGCGCGGTGCGCTACGTGGACTCCTCGGTGGAGCGGCTCCAGGTCAAGGTGTCGGGCCTCGCTCCGAACCGCTTTCTCGTCACCTGCAACGGCCGCGCGATGCCGCTGCGGCCGACGGGAACGGTGGGCGAGTACGTCGGCGCGGTGCGCTACAAGGCATGGAGCCCGGTGTCCGCGCTGCACCCCTCCATCGGAGTGCAGGCGCCGTTGACATTCGATCTGTTCGATTCGTGGATGAACCGTTCCCAGGGCGGCTGCCAATATCACGTCACGCATCCGGGGGGCTTGAGTCACGAGCGCTTTCCGGTCAACTCCTTCGAGGCCGAGAGCCGGCGGCTCGCGCGCTTCTTTCGCATGGGTCATACGCCGGGAACCATGCCGCCGCCGATCCCCGCCGCCGATGCGGAATTCCCGTTCACGCTCGATTTGCGCCAGTGAGTAATGCGCGAAGCGCGACTTGAAACCTATGTGAGCGATGTACGCCGGTACGATGAATTGCTCGATGGTTCGGGAGATGTGCGGGCGCATTGGCGGCCGCTGATCGATGCTCTGGCGAGCGACGGCGCGGAGGCCGTGCGCCGCGGCGCCGAGCTGGCGCGCCGCCTCATCGTGGAAAACGGCGTGACGTACAACGTCTATGCCGATCCGCAGGGACGGGACCGACCGTGGGTGCTCGATCCCCTTCCCATCCTGCTGACCGCCGCGGAGTGGCGTGAGATCGAACTCGGCGTCACACAGCGGGCGCAGCTGCTCGACGCATTGCTCGCGGATCTCTACGGCGCGCAGCGCCTGGTGGCGGACGGTACGGTGCCGGCGGAATTGCCGTTCGGTCATCCCAATTTTCTCTGGCCCTGCCACGGCATCGCGCCCCCCGGCGGCCATTGGCTGCAGGTCTATGCGGTGGATATCTCGCGCTCGGCCGACGGCCGCTGGTGGGCGTTGGCCGACCGCACGCAAACGCCGTCAGGACCGGGTTATGCATTGGAGAATCGGCAAATCGTCTCCCGGGTATTCCCGGATTTGCTGGGCGACTTAGGGGTGCGCTCGCTCGGCGGATTCTTTGCCGCCCTGCGGGAGAATTTGCTGCGCCAGGCACCGCCGGACGACGCGCCGTTGGCGGTGGTGCTCACACCGGGTTCCTTCAACGAGACTTATTTCGAGCACGCCTATCTGGCGCGGCAGTTGGGCCTGCCGCTGGTGGAGGGCAACGACCTCACGGTGCGCGGCGATACCGTGTACTTGAAGACGCTCGGCGGCCTGCGCCGCGTGCACGCCATCTTGCGAAGGCTCGACGATGATTTCTGCGACCCGGTGGAACTGCGCGCCGACTCCGCGCTCGGGGTACCCGGTCTCATCGGTGTGGTGCGCGCCGGCAGGGTGGTGGTCGCCAACGGTTTGGGCAGCGGCGTACTCGAGTCCGCCGCGTGGATGGGTTTCATGCCCGCCGTGGCCGAGAAACTCCTGGGAGAGAAATTGCGCTTGCCGTCGGTCGCCACCTGGTGGTGCGGCGAGAAACTCGCGCTCGATCGCGTGCTCGCGGACATCGAACGGCTGGTGATCAAACCGGCGTTTCCGAATCAGAATTTTCCGGCGGTGTTCGGCCGCGACCTCGAGGCGGACGCGCGCACCGATCTGATCAGACGCCTCAAAGCGCGTCCGCAAGCCTATGTCGCCCAGGAGCGGCTGGCCTTTTCCCAGGCGCCCGTGTGGCGCGGCGGCGGCGCTCATGGGTTCGCCGCGCGCGCGCTCGGCATCCGGGTGTATGCGATCGCCACCGAATCGGGCTATCGGGTCATGCCGGGGGGCCTCGCGCGTATCGCCTCGGATGCCGCGGATATCGTGTCGATGCAGCGCGGCGGCGGCAGCAAGGACGTCTGGGTGCTGGCGCCGGATCGACGCTCGATCGACGATGTCAGCCTACAGAGCGCGTCGCCGCGCGTCGCCGCGCGCAACGACGATCTGCCGTCACGACTCGCCGAGAATCTTTTCTGGCTCGGACGCTATAGCGAGCGCTGCGAGGACAAGGCGCGACTGCTGCGCGCGACGTTGCGGGTCCGCACCAATGGTTTGCTGTGGCCGCAGGCGGTGGAGAGCTGCGCGCATTTCATCGCGCTCGCGAAACCCGCCGACGGGGCGCTACCCCTGTTCGATGAGACCAATCCCTTGGGGTTGGGCGCCGACTTGCAGCGGCTTGGCTGGTGCGCCGCGCAGGCGCGCAGCCGGCTCTCGGCGGAGAACTGGCGCGCCATCAGCGTGCTGCAGCGTGAGTTTCAAGAGGCGTCCCAGGCGAAGCGCGATCCGCGCGAAACGTTGGATGCGGTGCTGCTGTCGCTCGCGGCGCTCGCCGGCTTCGCGTTGGACGGCATGACCCAGGACGATGGTTGGCGCCTGATGATGGTCGGCCGCCGGCTGGAGCGTCTACAGTTCCTCGCCGAATTGCTGTCGCAGCGGCTGAGAGCGGGCACCACGCCCAGCCAGAGCGAACTCGAATGGCTGCTCGACATCGGCGACAGTACCATCACCTATCGCACGCGCTATCTGGCCTCGCCGTCGCTCGGGCCGACCATCGATCTGTTGGTATTCGATCAGACCAATCCCCGGGCGCTGGCGTTTCAGTGGCGCGCGATCGAGCATTCGCTGGTGCGCATCGCCGCCTCCCTCGGCGGAGCGCCGGACCACACCCTCGATGAGGCGGTGGTGCAGGTCGAGGAAATGCAATTGAGCGCCATCGAGGGTGACAGCGCCCGCGCTGCGCGTGCGCGACAATGCCTCGCGGAACATTTGGACGCGCTCGGTGCCGCCGCCGGCATACTCTCCGATCGCTTGTCGTTGAAGCATTTCTCGCTCATCGATCTGGGGATTCACACGGTGGCCGCGTGAGTGAAACGATCCGCTATCGAGTGCGTCATCAAACCGTCTATGACTACGGTGGAAACGTCGCCCATTCACATCAATTGCTGCACCTGGCGCCGCGCGATTCGCTGCATCAGGTCTGTCTCTCTCGCTCCCTCGAACTCACTCCCGAACCGAACGCGCGGCGGGACGATGTCGATGCATTCGGCAACTTCGTCACCCGGCTCGAGTACGACCTGCCGCACGAGCGTCTCGAAGTGGTGGCCGAAGTCGCTGTCGAGGTGAGCGCGCCGGCCGCGGCGGCGGACGCGGCGACGGAGCCGTGGGAGCGGGTTCGCGACGTCTTGACTTATTCCGGCAAGCCGTTGGACGCCGAATACCTCGACGCCAGCCGCTTCCGCATGGAATCGAGCTATGTGCGGGTCAAGCAGAGATTCACCGATTATGCGGCGGATTGTTTCCCGTCGGAGTGCCCGACGCTCGTGGGTGCCGTGGGACTGATGCACAAGATCCACCGCGATTTCACCTACCAGCCGGGCAGCACCGATGTGAACACCTCGGTCATCGAGGCGTTCGAAGCGCGGCGCGGCGTGTGCCAGGATTTCGCCCACATCATGCTCGCGGCCTTGCGCTCGCTCGGTCTCGCCGCGCGCTACGTGAGCGGCTATCTGCGCACTACGCCGCCGCCGGGAGCGGATGCGGCGTTGCTCGGGGCGGATGCCTCGCACGCCTGGGTTTCGGTGTTTTGCCCGCCACTCGGCTGGATAGACCTCGATCCGACCAACGACGTGCGCGTCACGACCGGCCACATCGTCATCGGCTGGGGGCGCGATTTCGGCGACGTGTCGCCGCTGCGCGGGGTGATCGTGGGTGGTGGCCGTCACCGCTTATCGGTTCGCGTTTCAGTGCAAGCGGAGTAAGATCGAGCCACGATAAAAACGCGCCAAGACAAAAATCATTATTGAGGAGATGCAAGAGTGGCCAAGCCGAATTACCGTCATGCGAAGAAACAAAAAGAGGCTGCCAGGAAAGCTCGACAGGACGCAAAACAACAGCGGCGTGCGAACGCCCCGGACCTTCCCGCCGAACCCGCGCCGACTCAAGCCGCACCGAATCAAGGCGCGGAGTCGAAACCGGCCGGGTGACGCCACGATCGTGCACTAGCAGGTAGTCAGACCGGCTGCTGGCCGGCGCCGCGCGGTCGCCGAACGGGCGACTTTACAGATCTTTGCCTCCCCTGCGCTTCAAATGCCGAGTGATTGGCAGAACAATGGCTCTTACCTTTTCCTTTGTCGCGACCGGCATTACCCTGTTCCTGAACGACTGATATCGGTAACCCGCCACGGGTGAGGCACGCATCGTTTGAGAACCACACGCCGCGAATTTCTGCGCACCGCCTCGCTGCTCGCCGCGCCGGCCTCGCTGCCTCCTCTGGTTCGTGCAGATCCGGCCCGCACGGCGCCTGCGCGTGCGCCGCCGCCGTATACCTATGCTTATGTCGGGACCTATACGCCGAACGGCGGCGGCATCTATCTGTTTCGTTTGGACTCGGCCACGGGCGCGCTGACCCAGGTACAGGTCTTCGACGATATTCGAAATCCATCCTGGCTCGCCATCAATGCGGCCCAGACTCGGCTATATGCCATCAGTGAGATCGACAACTATGACGGGACGCGCAGCGGCGCGGTGCTCGCGTACGCCATCGACCCCGTGAATTGTTCGATCAGGCGGTTGAGTGTGTCGAGTTCGGCCGGCACGAATCCCTGTCACGTCAGCGTGCACCCCTCGGGAAAATTCGTATTCGTCGCCAACTATGGGGGCGGCAATGTGGCGGTATTCCCGGTGGGCCCCGACGGCGCCTTGAGTGAGCCCAGCGACGTGCGGCCGAGCGTGGGTCAGCGGCATCGCGCGCGCGCGGTGGACGATCCGCCCGGGCAGTTCGCGGTGAGCGATCACGACAGTCCGCATCCGCACATGGTGGCTACGGATCCCGGTGGCCAATTCGTCATCGCGAACGATGCCGGACTCGATCTGACGTTGGTGTGGCGCTTCGATGCGCAGGCGGGGCGCCTGTTGCCCGCCGATGCCCCGGTGGTGGCGGCACCCTCCGGTTCCGCACCGCGCCATTTCGTGTTTCATCCGAACGGACGTATTTTTTACAATCTGTACGAACACGACGCCAAGATCGCCGTCTACGACTACGACGGCGGCCGGGGAGCACTCAAGCTCAAACAGCTCACATCGACCTTGCCGCCGAAATTCAGCGGCAGCAATCTCTCCTCGGAAATCATCATCACGGCAGATGGGCGATTCTTGTACGTGTCGAACCGGTTGCACAACGCCGTGTCGATCTTCGCGGTGGCGAATGACGGGCAATTGCGCATGATCTCAGAGACCTGGGTGCACGCGGACTATCCCAAATCGCTCACCATCGATCCCAACGGGGAGTATCTCTATTCCTGCAATCAGAAGGGCGACTCGATCACGTCGTTTCGCATCAGCGAGGGCTCCGGCCTACTGCAATTCACCGGCCGCTTCGAGGCGGTGGGCAGTCCCGCGGTCATGGCCATCTTGAAGCCCTCCTGAAGGACTACCGATGGATGCGCTCATCCGGCTGTACCGCGCGTGGCGCGGGGATCTATACTGAAAGCTCACGCGTTCGCTAACCTTAAGGTTGCTTCTTATGGAAATCGCAATGATCGGCTTGGGGCGCATGGGCGCGAATATGGCCCAGCGCCTGATGCGCGGCGGACACAGTGTGGTGGGGTACGACCCGGCGGACGCCGCACGCACGGCGCTCGAACAGAAAGGCGCTGCGACCGCCGCCTCGCTCGCCCAGCTGGTCGCGAAGCTCAAGGCGCCGCGCGTGCTGTGGCTCATGGTGCCGGCCGGTGCGATCACCGATAGCACCATCACCGAACTCACGCCATTGTTGACGGAAGGCGATACCCTCATCGACGGCGGCAATTCGAATTTTCACGATACCGTGCGCCGCGCGGCCGCGCTCGCGCCGCGCAAGATCAACTATGTCGATTCCGGCACCAGCGGCGGCGTGTGGGGTCTGGCCGAGGGCTATAGCCTGATGATCGGCGGCGAGGAAGCCGTCTGCGAGCGCCTGCGCCCGATTTTCGAGACGCTTGCGCCGGCGGCGGACCGCGGCTGGGGCCGGGTCGGAGCCGTCGGCTCGGGTCATTTCACCAAGATGGTCCACAACGGCATCGAGTACGGCTTGATGCAGGCATACGCGGAAGGGTTCTCGATCCTGGAGCACAAGTCTGAGTTCAAACTCGATCTGCACCAGATCGCCGAAATCTGGCGCTACGGCAGCGTGGTGCGCTCCTGGCTGCTCGATCTGACGTCCGACGCGCTGCAAAAAAATCCGACACTGAAGGGCATTGCGCCCTACGTGGCCGATTCGGGCGAGGGCCGCTGGACCGTGGCCGAGGCGATCGAACTCGGGGTGCCAGCGCCCGTCATCACACTATCTTTGCTCCAACGCCTGAGTTCGCGCGATTCCGATTCGTTCTCCGACAAACTGCTGGCGGCGATGCGCAACCAGTTCGGCGGCCACGCCATCAAAGCGGAGTGATCACGCGCGTCGGCGGCGCAGCAGCCGCTCGGCGGCACGCGACAGTCGCTCCGCAGCCACGCGACAGCCGGTCGTCGGCAACCGCCCGTGAACTGCGCGTCAACCGCTCGGCAGCTCCGCCTTGTGGCGGCTCACCGCATCGCCATCACCGGCTTTGAGTTCGTTGAAGACGACGGTGGATGCGATGGTCAGTGCGCCGAGCACCCAGAGCGCGACGTGAATGCCATGGATCATCTGCGCCGGGCTGGCATGCAGGCGCTCCGGAATGAACAGCGCGGCGGCGAGGGACGCCGCGGCCACTCCGAAGCTGATCGCCATTTGTTGAATGGTGCTCGCAATCGTGCTCGCGCCGCTCGCTTCGCGCTCATTGACGTCCGCGTATACCAGGGTGTTCATGCTGGTGTATTGCAGTGAAGTCAAGAACCCGTAGGTAAAGGCCATCGCCACGATCATCCACACTGGGGTGGCGGTATCGATGGTCGAAAATAGAAAGATCATCAACCCCAGCATCGCGGTGTTGGCGATCAGCACTCCACGGTAGCCGAATCGCTTCAAGATGTGCGGCATGGTGAGCTTCAGCGACATCGCGGCGAGCGCCTGCGGCATGATGAGCAAGCCGGATTGGATCGGCGTGAATCCCAATCCGATCTGGTACAGCAGCGGCAACAAAAAGGGAATGCCGCCCACGCCCAACCGGGTGAATAGATTGCCGGAGACCGCGACGCGGAAACTGCGGATTCGCAGCAGGCCGAGGCGCAGCAAGGGATGCGGGGTGCGCACCGAGTGCAGGCCATAGGTCGCCAGCAGCGCGGCCGCGATGGCCAGCAAGCCCAGCATCTCACGACCGCTCAAGCTGGTTTCGCCGAATACCTCGAGCACGTAGGAGAGGAGCGAAACACCCGCGCCGAACAGCACCAAGCCGACGATGTCGAGCGGAAAGTTGCGCTGTTCGCGGTAATTGGGAAGGTGCCGGTAGACCATGTACAGACCGCCCAAGCCGATCGGTATATTGACGAAAAAGATGACGCTCCAGTGGAAGTAGCCGATGATCAGACCGCCGAGCAGCGGTCCCAACATCGGCCCGATGAGACCCGGAATGGCGACGAAGCTCATGGCGCCGATGAGTTCGGATTTGGCGAAGGTGCGCACCATGGTGAGCCGTCCCACTGGGAGCATCAGTGCGCCGCCGCATCCTTGCAGGATACGGCAGGCGACCAGCAAATGGATCTCGTTGGAGATGCCGCAGAGAAACGAGCCGAGCGTGAAGATGCCGATCGCGGAGGCAAACACCCGGCGCGTGCCGAAACGATTGGCCATCCAGCCGCTGATGGGGATGAACACGGCGAGGCTCAGGGTGTAGCTCGCGAGCACCGCCTTCATGCTGAGCGGCGGAACCTTGAGCGCCTGCGCGATCGCCGGCACGGCGGTGTTCAAAATCGTCGTGTCGAGCGATTCCATGAAAAATCCGACCGCCACCAGCCACGGGAGCAGCCGCTTGGCCGTGGCGCTCGGCGTCTCAGGAACTGCCGGCAAGTCGGCGGCTCCCAATCGTCAGGCAGGCTTCCGGCAGCCCGACTGACAGGCTTTTACACCGCGAGCGCGGCATCGACGATGCGCTGCGCCTCGGCTATCAGTCGGTCCAAATGCGTCTCGTCGTGAAAACTCTCGGCATAGATCTTGTAGATATCCTCGGTTCCCGACGGTCGCGCCGCGAACCAACCGCCCCGCGAGACGACCTTGATGCCGCCGATGGCCGCCTCGTTGCCGGGTGCCTCGGTCAAGATCCGATCGATTGGTTCACCGACGAGTTCGGTGATCTTCACTTGCTGCCGATCGAGTTTGCCGAGCTTTTTCTTCTGCTCCGCATTCGCCGGGGCATCGACGCGGTTGGCGAACATCGTACCGAGCTCCTCGGTCATGGCACGGTAGGCGTCACCCGGATCGCGGCCGGTGCGCGCCGTGATTTCCGCCGACAGGAGTGCCGGTACGATGCCGTCCTTGTCGGTCGTCCAGACCGCGCCGTCTATCCGGCTGAAGGACGCGCCGGCGCTTTCCTCGCCGCCGAAGCCCAGGCTGCCGTCGACCAAGCCATCGACGAACCATTTGAACCCCACCGGCACCTCGTACAATTTCCGCCCGAGCCGACCGCTGACGCGATCGATCATGGCGCTGCTCACCACGGTCTTGCCGACCGCCGCGTCCGCGCGCCAGCGGGTGCGATGGCGAAACAGATAATCGATGGCTACGGCGAGGTAGTGATTCGGCGGCATCAACCCACTGCTCGCCGTCACCACGCCGTGCCTATCGTGGTCGGTATCGCAGGCAAAGGCGATGTCGTATCGATCCTTGAGCTCGATGAGCCGCTGCATCGCGTACGATGAGGAGGGGTCCATGCGGATCTTGCCGTCCCAATCGAGAGTCATGAATCGAAACGTCGGGTCGACTTCGGTGTTCACCACGGTCAGATCGAGCCGATAACGTTCGGCGATGCGCGGCCAGTAGTGCACGCCCGCGCCGCCGAGCGGGTCGACTCCCATGCGAATCTTCGAGTCGCGTATCAGATCCATGTCCAACATGGCGCCGAGATCGCCGACATAGTCTTCGAGGTAATCGTGCGCGTGCGTGGTGGCGGCCCGCCGCGCCGCGGCGAAGCCGATGCGCTTGATGTCGCCGACCGCCTCCCCCATCAGGGCGTTCGCGCGCGCCTCGATGCCCTTCGTCACGTCGGAGTCCGCCGGGCCGCCGTTCGGCGGGTTGTACTTGAACCCGCCGCTGTCGGGGGGATTGTGCGAGGGGGTGATGACGATACCATCCGCCATGCCGCTCGACCGACCGCGGTTGTACATCAGAATCGCGCGCGAAATGGCCGGCGTCGGCGTGTATTCGCCGCCCGCGGCAATCATCACCTCGACGCCGTTGGCGGCGAGGACTTCGAGGGCGCTCGCGAACGCCGGTGCCGACAGCGCGTGGGTGTCGCAGCCCATGAACAGCGGCCCGTCGATATGTCGCTGCCGGCGGTGTTCACAGATCGCCTGGCTGATGGCGAGCACGTGCAACTCATTGAACCCCAAGTCGAATGAGCAGCCGCGATGTCCCGACGTGCCGAAGGCGACGCGCTGCGCGGCGATGGCCGGGTCCGGCCGCTCGCTGTAATACGCGGTGATGAGCCGCGGCACATCGACGAGGGATGCCGCGGGCGCCGGCTGTCCGGCCAAGGGATTGACGCGCGGACTCACGAGGTTGCCAAGGCCGCGCTCTTATCGGCGATGCGCCGCATCAATTCGGCCCAGGATTTCACGAACGACTCCGCGCCTTCGACTTGCAGGCGCGCCGCGAGCGCCCCGACGTCGACCCCGGCGTCGGCGAAGGCCGCGAGCACGCGTTCGGCGTCGCCGCCGTCCTCGGGGATGACGGATTTCACGCTGCCGCCGGCGGCAAACGCCAGCAAGGTCTTCTCCGGCATCGTGTCTATGGTATCGGGTGCCGCCAAGGCTTCGACGTACAGGCCGGGCGGCGCCTTCGGATCCTTGGTGCCGGTGCTCGCCCACAACATACGTTGTTTTCTCGCGCCCGCCGCTTCGAGGTCCCGCCAGCGTTTACTGGCCACGAGCTCGAGATGTGCGCGATAGGCGCGCTGCGCGATCGCAATTCCGAGCCGGTTGCGTAAGTTCGGCGGGACTTTGTCGCCGGCGGCTTTATCCCAACGGCTCACGAACAAGGACGCGACCGAATTGATGCGCGGATCGAGTCCCGCGGCGAGGCGACGCTCGATCCCGCGCATGTAAGCCTCGGCCACCGCTAGATAGTGCTCGCGCGAAAACAGCAGGGTGACATTGACCGGCACACCCGCAAAAATCGTCTCCTCGATCGCCGGAACGCCCGCCGCCGTGCCGGGAATCTTGATGTACAGGTTCGGCCTATTCGCCTGTGCGTGAATCCGCAATGCCGCATCGATCGTTTTCTGGGTATCGTTCGCGAGCAGGGGAGAGACCTCCATGGAGACCCAGCCGTCGATCCCCGACGTCCGGTCGAATTCAGGGCGAAACAAATCCGCGGCGCGGCGCAAGTCCTCGAGCGCGAGTTCGAGGAATAGCGCCTCGCCCGACAGGCCGGCGTCGGCTTTTTGGCGGATACCCGCGTCATAGGCGGAGGTCTTGCCGATCGCCTCATCGAAGATGGTCGGGTTCGACGTGAGCCCGGTCACCGACAACTCCTCGATGTAGCGGCGCAGCGTGCCGTCGTCGAGGATTTCACGCGTGATATTGTCGAGCCATAGGCTCTGCCCCAGAGCATGCAGGGTTTTGGTGCTGTTCATTGCCGCCTCCGAAAATCGGTTGAATTACAGTGGATGAGGTCCTCGATACGTTCGATGACCATGTCAGGCGCCGGAGCCACCGACTTCGACTCCGGAGCGAGCGCATAGTGCCCTTGACGCACGAAAATGGTCGTGAGCTTGGCGTTGAGCACGGTCTTCATCGCGGCGAGCAGATTCGGTTTGTCGTCGACCATCACATAGTGCGCCGCCGGATAGCGGCGCTGCATGTGATCGAGCACCCGCTCCTTGTGCACGTAGATCATGACGCGTCCGCCGACCGCGTCCCATATCCCGGAGCGCTGGATCTTCCGCGGCTGAAAGACGATGTCGCCGTCGGAGAGCACCACCGGGCGGCCGAGACCGCTCAAGTGGGACACGGTCTCGAGCGCGCGCGGAAACAACAGCCCGGCGAACGAATACTCGAGCAGAAAATCCGACAGGCCGAGCAGGGCCGGGTGATCGTCGAGGCCGGTGCGAAACGCCTGCAGGCTTCCCAGGTAATCGGCGAGGCCGAGTTGTTCGCGCAATTGGCCGAAGATCGCCCAATAGCGCGCCCGTTCGTTCGCGCCGAAGTCACGCTCCAGACGATCGCCCAAGTCCGCGGCAAAACGATCGTTGTCCAACAAGGTATTGTCGACGTCGAGAAGAAACACCACATCGTCGCCGCTCGGCAAATCGTCGCCGCTCGGCAAATCGTCGCCGCTCGGCAAATCGTCGCCGCCCGGCAAATCGTCGCCGCCCGGCAGAGCATCGCCGCTCAGCACGGGGAGGTCTTCTCCGCTTCAGGATCATGCCAGCTGTCCCCGTCATTCACGATATCCATTGAGGCTAGCGGGCCCCAGGAGCCGGGATCGTATTCCAGAACCGGCTGCGCCGCGGAGAGAACGGGATCGACCACCCGCCACGCCGCCTCCACGCAGGCGTCTTGAGTGAACAGCGACGTGTCGCCGCGGATAGCATCCCCGAGCAGCCGATCGTAAGGCGATTTCTCGCTCGCCGAGTGATGTCGGGCGATCAGCTCCACCGGTTCCCCGTGCATCTGTTCACCGCCGCGCTTGACCAACGCTCCCTCGCTGATCACGACTTCTGGGCTCAAGCGTAGGCGAAAATAGTTCGCCGGCATGATCTCACCGGGATCGAAGATCGCGAGCGGCGGACGCTTGAGGGTGACGGTAACCTCCGTCGCGCTGATGGGCAGGCACTTTCCGGTTCGAATGTAGAAGGGCACGCCGGCCCAGCGCCAGGTGTCGATGTGCAGGCGCAGCGCGGCGAAGGTTTCGATCTGTGAATCCTTGGCGACGCCCGCCTCGTTGCGGTAGCCCTTGAATTGACCGCGCACGACTTCCTTGGGGTCGAGCGGCCGCATGGCGCGAAACAAGCGAAGTTTTTCAGCCGCCATCGCTTCAGGTTCGTGACCGGTGGGCGGATCCATCGCCAGCAAGGCGATCACCTGCAGCAGGTGATTCTGCACCACGTCGCGAATCGCCCCGACCTCTTCGTAGAAAGCGCCGCGGCCCTGCACACCGAATTCCTCCGCCATGGTGATTTGCACGTCGCGAACATAGTCGCGGTTCCAGATCGGTTCGAGAAAGGAATTCGCGAAGCGGAAGAACAACAGGTTCTGCACCGCCTCCTTGCCGAGGTAGTGATCGATCCGAAACACGGACGGTTCCGCGAACACCTCGTGCAGCGTGCGATCGAGCGCCTGAGCACTCGCGAGGTCGCGGCCGAACGGCTTTTCCACGATGACCCGCGCATCTTTCGCGCACCCGGACTTGGCGAGTCCCTGCACGACGCTGCCGAACATGCTCGGCGGGATGGCGAGGTAGTGAATCGGCCGCACCGCGGGCCCCAAGGTTTGTTTGAGCCGGCCGAAGGTCCCGTCATCCGTGTAATCGCCATCCACGTAGCGCAATAGCGCCGCCAGCTTCTCGAAGACGCCGGCGTCGAAATCGCCGTCTTGCGCGATGCTGTCACGCGCGCGAGCCTTGAGCTTCTCCAGAGTCCAGCCGGCCCGCGCCATGCCGATGATCGGAATGTTGAGGGCGCCGCGGCGAGTCATGGCGTAGAGCGCCGGAAAGATTTTCTTGTAGGCGAGGTCGCCCGTCGCGCCGAAGAACACGAAGGCATCGGATTGGGGGATGTTCATAATGAGTCTGCCTCCGGGCGTCTCGTGCCGAGTTCGCTGCGCCCGAGTTCGCCGCGCAAGCGTTCGAGTTCCTCGATCAATTGCAACGCCAGCGCGACGCCGGCCAGATTCAGTTCCAGATCCCGTTCGAGGCGCAGCGCGAGCCGCGTGCGGCGCAGCGCGGAGCCGCTAAAGTGCCATTCGTCGGCGCTGACCTCGGCGACGTTCAACACGCCTTCCTCGACGTACTCCACGATGTGCCGCTCCTCGACCGCGCACATGCGGCTCAACTCCCGAACGGTGAGCACCGTGGATTCCTCGAAGATGGCTCCGCTGAGCGGACGATTTTCCGATGACGACATGGCGGCTAAGCTCCGATTCCGGCGCGGGGGTTGAAGGGCAGGGCGCGGGCCATCGCCGCATAGGCCGCCTTGGATTTCTCATCGTCCGCGGGGGGCAGCGCGATCTCGAGCACCACATAGAAGTCTCCCGCCGGGGATGCGGGAATGCCGCGACCCTTGAGGCGCAATTTGCTGCCGGCGTGGGAGCCCGCTGGAATTTTCAAGTCCACGGCACCGGTCGGCGTCGGTGTTTTCACCGTGGCACCGAGCGCGGCTTCCCACGGCGTGACGGGTAACTCCAGATAGAGGTCGCGGCCATCGACGCGGTACAGGGCATGCGGCTGAAACTCGACTTCGATGAATAAATCGCCCGCCGTTCCCTCGTCCGGCGCACGTGCACCCTGGCCCGGCGCACGCGCACCCTGGCCGGCGAGGCGAATGTTCTGCCCCGACAATATGCCCTTCGGCACTTGAACGTTGAGTACCCGCTCCTTCGAGACGAGCCGACCCTCGGCATCGATCTCGGGCACCCGCAGCGTGAAGGTGCGCGCGCCTCCTTGCAAGCTGGCATCCAAGTCGAGCAGCACTTTCGCATGGTGGTCTTCGCCGCGTCCGGCGCGAAACGCGCCGCGGGGATCGCTCGACCCGGCGCGCGCCTGCGCGCCGAACAGAGAATCGAAAAAATCGCTGTACGATGCATTGCCGGCGCCCGCGCCGCTGAACTCGAAGCCCGCGCCGAAATCCGGCGGCGGCCGAAAATCCTCGCCGGCGGCGTGACCCGGCCCCAGTTGATCGTACGCCGCGCGTTTCTCCGGGCTCTTGAGTACCTCGTAGGCTTCGCCGACCTCTTTGAAGTGCGCCTCGGCATTCTTTTCCTTGCTGACGTCCGGATGGTATTTGCGGGCGAGTTTGCGATAGGCCTGCTTGATCTGTGCCTCCGTGGCATCGCGCGCCACGCCCATCACTTTGTAATAATCTTTGAACTCCACCGAACCACCTGCCGAAACGTGGCGACCGCGGCCGGCGCCTTAGCTTAACGGCCTAAAGGATACTATGCGTCGCGCGCCGGGCATCAATATTACTCTGTAGGCCCTTTCCTACGTCATGGCTCGGCGACGTCACAGCTGGTATGCCACGGTCAGCAGCAACCCTTCGCACACATCCCGCCACAGTCCGGGCGAACGGGCTTGAAAGGGTGCGGCCTCGAGAATGAGCGCTTGAATCCACTCCGCCAGCCACGCGATTTCCGCGGCGCCGTAGAACACGACTGCGCATTCGTAGTTCAACAACAGGCTGCGCGAATCGAGATTCACCGATCCCGCCAGCGCGAGAGAGTCGTCGAACACCACTCCCTTCGCGTGCACCATGCGCGGCAGCAAGTGGATATTGACGCCCGCATCGGCGAGCGCGCGTAACGCCCGGCTGCGCGCGAAATCCGCCAGACGATGGTTCGAGACGGCGGGGATGCAGATGTCGATCTTGACCCCACGGCGCGCGGCCAAGCGCATGGCGGTCTCCAAGCTGGCGTCGGGTACGAAGTAGGGCGTCACGGCGAGCATGCGTGCTTGGGCATGAAAACACGCGTCGATCAGCAGCGCGTGCACGGTATCTTCGGTCTGGTCCGGACCGCTCGGCAGGAACTGGGCACGGCCGAGGCCCGACTCCGGGGCCTGCGCGGCGGCGCGCGCGGCAGGCGCGGCGGGTTGGCCGCCGGCGGCCACCCAGTCGTCCTCGAATTGCGCGCCGGCGGCAGCGGCGACCGCGCCGCGCAAATCGAACGTCAGGTCGATCCAGGGCAGCGCGCCGTTCCGTCCCGTGAAGTATTCCGCGGCGAGGTTTCGGCCGCCGGCCCACAGGCGGACGCCGTCGGCGACGACCCATTTGCGATGATTGCGCAGGTTTCTGGGCGCCGGCGTCCGGCGGCCGAACAAGGGACTGAAGATCGCGATCTCGATTCCCGCCTGCCGCATCTCCTTGACGCATGCGCGCGGCAACTGCAGAGCGCCGAAGCCGTCGAGGAGCAGCCGAACCTTGACGCCGCTGCGCGCGCGTTGCATGAGGAACTGCATCGCCTCGCGCCCGAAGGGATCGTCGCCGAGAATGAAGGTGCACACGTCGAGTCGCTGTTGCGCGCTCGTCATCGTCGCGAACAAGGCTGCGGCGGATTCACGACCGTCCCGATGCATCGATACCGAGGACGGCGCCGCTCTCGGCAATTGGAAGCTGTCGAGCAAATCCTCGGCCCAATGCAAGCCTTGTGCGCGGACGCCCGACCAGCGCGATGCCTTGCGCAGCAATTTTCGCCGCCCGAAGATCAGGTACATGGGCAGCACGAAGTACGGCACGGCGATCAATCCCAAGACCCAGGCGATGGCAATCGACGGTGGCCGCCGCTCGCGCTCCACGCGCGTGGTGAGCACGTAGGTGAGTACGCTGATCACGATGGCGAGCGAATGCGCCGTGACTCGCGGGAACCAAGAATTCCAAGTCAACGGCGCAGATCCTCGAGCCGGCGCGGCACCGCCCGACCCAGGCTCAATGGATGCGTCCCGCCAAGGAGCCGACGAGGGTGGTGACCGCCATCGCCAACGCGCTCCAGAACGCCACGCGCAACGCCCCCGTGAGTTTGTTGGCGCCACCGACCTTGGCCGACCATCCGCCCAGCACCAACAGGCAGAGCAGCGAGGCGACGACGACGTACAGCATCACGTGGGACAGCGGCGCAATCGCGGCGACTCCCAAGGGCAGGGCGGCGCCCACGGAAAAGCTGGCGGCCGAGGCGAGCGCCGCCTGCACCGGTCGTGCCCGCGAGTTCGTCGATAGTCCCAATTCGTCGCGCGCGTGCGAGCCCAAGGCATCGTGTGCCATGAGCTGATCAGCGACTTGCTTCGCCAGACTCTTGTCTAGGCCGCGGTGCACATAGATCTCGGTCAACTCGCGCCGCTCGCCGGCAAAATCCTGCTCCAACTCGGAGCGCTCCTGAGCGAGGGCGGCGCTCTCGGTGTCCGCCTGGGAATGCACCGAAACGTATTCGCCGGTCGCCATGGACATGGCCCCGGCGACCAGCGCCGCCGTGCCGCTGAGCAGAATGCTCGAGTGGGAGGATTGAGCCGCGGCCACGCCCAGGATCAAGCTCGAGGTCGACACGATGCCGTCATTGGCCCCCAGCACGCTGGCCCGCAGCCAGCCCGTCCCGCCCAAAGTGTGCCGCTCGTGACTCCGAGGACGCATTCGCGGGCCTGCTATGCCCTGCCGGTCTTCGGACCCACGAAGAACCACAGAATGAAACCGAGCACCGGCAGAAGGATGACCAATACGGTCCAAATGACCTTCTTGGCGGTATCCGCGCCGCTTTGAAAGATGTTGACTATCGCCCAGACGTCCGCGATGAGGACAATCAGTCCGCCCAAACCTTGATATTGCATTGCTCGATCACCCTCGTTGTTGATAAAGACCGTTACGCTACACCTTTGCGGACCGGCTGCGCATGGAAAATGCGGCGGCCCGACCCATCGGCTCGAATGAACGAGTCGACAGGTCGGCTCAAACGACCAAGAGAATACCGGCGACGGCGCTCAAGATCAGCACCAGTAGCTCGAAGAGCCGCTGATTGATGCGCACCAACAACCAGCGGCCAATGAGGGCGCCCACGAGCACGGCCGGCGCCAGCATCAAATTCAATTTGAAGCTTTGCGTGGTGATCAATCCGAGTCCCACCATGAAGGGGACCTTGAACAGATTGAGGGCCATGAAAAATACCGCGGCGGTGCCGACGAATTGCATCTTCGGCAAGCGCATGGCGACGAGGTAGAGCGCCATCAGCGGGCCTGCCGCGTTCGCCACCAGGGTCACGAAGCCCACGACGACTCCGAGCGCCGCCGCCGGAATCCAGTGCCACGCTACCGAGCCATTCGCCGCTTCGGTGCGCGCGTATCGCTGCCACAATCCCAGGAGGCTGAGCGACACGATGATCGCTCCGATCAGGATGCGCACGGTTCGGTCCGAGATGGTCCCCAGGGTAAAATACCCGATGATGACGCCGGCCGCCGTCCACGGGATGAGACGCCAGAGGAATTGCCATTGCGCGTGCGCGCGATAGGACATCACCGCGACCAAGTCCCCGAACACGAATAGCGGCAATACCAGGCCGCTCGCTTGCTTGCTGCTGGGAAACACGTGCACGAACAGCGCGACCGCGAGAGCGCCCAATCCGGCGACACCGGTTTTCGATATGCCGACCATGGCGGCACCCAGCACGGCGAGAATCCACTGCACGGGTTCCGTTATCATTGGCGGTAGTTTAACGCGGAATATCCAGATGCCGAATCTCTACCGGGACACCGCCGAAGCCGCCGCAAAGACGCCGCCGCTCGCAGGCACCGTGCGCGCCGATGCGGTCGTGGTCGGCGGCGGATTCACCGGCCTGTCGACCGCATTGCATCTCGCCGAGGAGGGCGCAAGAGTCGTCTTGCTGGAGGCCGAAGAACCCGGGTGGGGTGCGTCCGGCCGCAATGGCGGACAGATAAATCCGGGACTCAAACACGATCCGGACCGTGTGGAACGCGATTTCGGCACCGAGTTGGGCGCGCGCATGAATGCGCTCGCCGGCGGCGCGCCGGCATTCGTGTTCGATCTCGTCAATAGGCTCGGGATACCGTGCGATGCGCGGCAGAACGGTACGCTGCGTGCGGCGATACGCCCCAAGCAGGCCGCGGAGGTACGGGGGTCCGCTTTGCAATGGGTGCGCCGCGGCGCTCCGGTCGAGGTGCTCGAAGGCGCCGCACTCGAGCGCGCGACGGGCACGAGTCGCTATCTCGCCGCCCTATACGACCGCCGCGGCGGTGACGTGCAGCCGCTCAAACTGGCGCGCGGACTGGCCCGCGCGGCGCTCGCTGCGGGAGCCGCCGTGCACGGTGGCACACGTGCGCTCGGCATCGACCGGGTGGGCGCCGCCTGGCGGGTGCGCACTGCCGCGGGGCGGGTAACCGCGCCGCACGTGGTGCTGGCGACGAACGGCTATACCGACGACCTGTGGCCGGGATTGCGGCGCACGATCGTGCCGCTGTTCGGTGCGATGGCGGCCACGGCACCGCTGCCCGACTCGGTTGCGCGCGACGTGATGCCGAGTCGGGCGGTGCTGTACGAAAGCGGTGCCGTCACGGTTTACTATCGAGTCGACAGCGCGCAGCGTCTGTTGATCGGCGGCCGCGGACCGATGCGAGAGATCTCCTCGGTGTCGGACATCCCGCATTTGATCAGGTATGCGCGGCGGCTGTGGCCGGCCCTCGAGGAGGTCGCCGGTCGCGAATGCGTCGAATGGACTCATGCCTGGGGCGGACGGCTGGCGATGACGACGGACCATTACCCGCACATTCATGAACCCGCCGCGGGAGTCCTCGTGTGCTTAGGGTACAACGGCCGCGGTGTCGCCATGGGCACGGCGATGGGCGCGCAACTGGCGCGGCGAATTGCAACGCCTTCGGCCGGCCTCGACATGCCCATCACCACCATGAAGACGATTGGCCTGCACCCGCTCTGGCCGGTGGCGGTCAAGGCGGCAATTGCGCACGGCCGGGTCAGTGATTTTCTGGGGGTTTGTTTTTAACCGCTCAATTGTCGGTATAGAACTGCCGCAGGCGGTGCAGATCGATGATCACGTCATAGTGCTGGCCGAGCGGCAGCGTGGGGCCGGTCGCGAAATCGTAGCGCGAGTCGATGTTCGGGATCTCGGGATGCAAATCGTGCATTGCGCGCTTGAACATTTCCGTCGGCACCCATTCCGAGTTCGTCGACAGCGAACCGAACTCGTCGTGGTAGATCGACGCCGTCGAAATATCCGCGGGCGTGGAGGCCACTGCGAAAATTCGCGGATGATTGGAGGCGGTCAAATGGACGTGCTTCGCGCCCGACACGATCAATTGCCATTCGTTGCCTTGGGGTACGGCGATCAGCGCATACACATGGTGTTGAGCGGTCAGGAATGCAACGAACACCGCCACGGTGGCCAGCATTCTGCGGCCGGCCGGACCCCATCCGTCGGTCAGCAGGCGCAAGGAGGCGATGAGGAAACACAATAGAATCGCGGTCATCGCAAGAATCGTGCGGTAAGTCGCGTATTGTTCCGAGGCAATCATGCTGACCGAGAACGCGAACAGCGGCAGGATTAGCAACGCGGATATCCAGATGATGCCGCGCGAACGTCCGTACCTGCGCCATTCCAGATGCGCGCCCAGCAGCAGGATCGCGCCGACGATCGCGGCGCAGGCGAAATACAAAATGTGGTCGCGGTGATTGTCGTCGTTCAACACGAGCAAACTCAACGCGTTGGGCAGAGGTTCTTGCAGGAACCACGCGAGCTTGTCGCCCCAGTGGTGCTCGAAGGCGATGCGCCCGGATTTGACGAACACTCCCGTTGCATAGAGCACGCTCATGATGCAATACGCCACTCCCAGAGTGCCGACCACGAATCCCAAGTGGATACCGGCCCAGCGGGCGGTTTGTTCGAGGCTTCGCTGCCGTTGCGCGATCAACGCTGCGGCCAGCGGCACCACATAAAATAGCGCGCTCGGCTGATAGATCAGTGCGCTGACCACCATGAGGGCGACGGCCAGTACCCACTGGCCGACGGCCCGGCCGAAGCCCGAGGTCACACCGGCGTTCAACGCGCCCTCGACGGTGAAGAATCCGGCGATCGCGAGCAGCGCCGTCGCCGCGTACGGCCAACCCACGGCCCAGCCCGCAATTACTTGCGCCGAAGGCACCAAGGAGAGCATCAGCGCAAAGCATAAACTCGTCCCGAAGGACCACCCGAGCGCTTGCAGCCCTCGAAAACAGACCAACGAAATCGCGCCCAACAGCAGCGCCGCGAACAAACGCATCCACTTCAGATTCTGCACGGTGCTGGTTTGGCCGTAAGTCGCCTGCAGCAGCCAACCATAGATCGGCCGGGCATGCGAGGCGCAGAACCGCACCACCTTGCCGGGTTCTTCGTGAGCCTCGCGCAGATTGGAGTAATCGTCGCGCAGCCCGAAGTCGTGAAAAGTCGCCGGCCAATAGGTCACGAGCGGCACCAGAAACAAGAACGCCGTCAGCACCCACGTGCGCAGACTGAGGATGGCGCCGCGCTCTACCGCAATGCCGGCGCCCCCAACGGGGACGGTAATGGCGGGTTCGGCGAGCGCTGTCTTTGGGAGGGTCATGGAGTCAACGATCGGCCCTTGAATGTTGCGACGCAGCATGAGCATCTTGCGACCAGCGAACCTTCAGCTACCACGGCGAGTTGATGCATTCGAACTGGGAATCGGTTCTTGGGATCGATGGATCATCTTAGCCGTAGCTCGAGCCAAAAATCCCCGCCCTGATCGGACAAACCACGTTAAATATCTGTTAGCTAAATGAGTGACGTGCGGCGCATTGCCGCTTGCCTACTCGCGATAGGCTTCCGGCCTTCGAGGAAGCCGAAAATTCATGGTGTCGAAGCCCCTATTGTTGATTGCGACATTGCTGTGTGCCTCCACCGCCGCCGCGCATTCGAAGATTTATACCTACGTGGACGAGGACGGGCAGCGGCATTACACCGATGTGCCGGACAACAACCGCTATCGGTTGCTCGTATTGTCGCCGCAGGACAGAACCGCGAGCGGCGATCGCTACGATGCGCGGCTTTTGGCGAAAGCCACGCAGTACGATTCGATCATCGAGACGGCCGCCGTCGCATCGTCGGTGGAGGCCAATCTGCTGCGCGCGGTGATCGTGGTCGAGTCCGGGTTCAATTCCCGCGCCGTGTCGAAGCGCGGTGCGGTTGGCCTCATGCAGTTGATGCCGGCCACCGCAAGCCGCTTCGGTGTGTCGAACCCGTACGATCCGCGCGAGAATGTCCATGCCGGCGCGCACTACTTGAAGTTTCTCATCGACCGCTTTGGACAAAATATCCGCTTGGCGCTCGCTGCCTACAATGCGGGTGAAGATGCCGTGGATCGCAACGGCGGGCAAATTCCGCCGTTCAGCGAGACGATGGCCTACGTGCCTAGAGTGCTCAAGATCTACCAGCAACTGAAGGATCAGCCGCGCTCGACTTGATGGGCCGCGGCGTGATCCGGCCGAGCCGCGGCCAGCACTCGAACAGGCTTAGCGCTTGGCGGAACTCCGGGGCTTGGCCGCGATTCCCGCCACTTCGAAATGCGCGCCGCGGACCAACTTATCGATGCCGATGAAGGCGCGGGCGGGATAATTCCCGTGAAAATACGTACGGTACACGGCATTGAATTTGTCGTAGAGATCGAGGTCCGTGCAATACACGGTCACCGACACGAGATCGTCCGCGGTCAAGCCCGCCTCTTCCAGCGTGTGTTTGACCGCATCCATCACCAGGCGGGCTTCCGTATCGACGTCGGCCGCGGCCTGACCCGTGGCCGGGTCCATTCCGATATGACCGGCCACATAGAACGTTTCGCCCACCATGACGCCGTTACTGAAGGGCGCGCCGGGTCCGGCGCCCGCCTTCGGCGCGGGCGGCACGACATAGCTGCGACCCGGATCGGCGGCATAGCCGGGTAGGACCAGCACCATGGCAGAAGCCAGTGCCGCGAGGCGAAGCGTGAGCGTTGACATGTTCATTCCTTAAGGTTTCGCGGCGATCCCGCCCGGGGTTAGTTTGTCGATGGCCTGCGGCAGCATCTGGGACAGCTTGGTGGCCAAATCTTGCGGCGACATGCCGATCTTGGCGGCCAATTCCTTCACCGTGTCGGAACCGAAAGCCTGATGAATCTCATCGGGCGTGATCGGCAGATTGGCCCCGGTGCCGACCCAAGAACGCACCGTGCCGCCGAGTCCTTGCTGCTCCAATTGCGCGACGATCCCCTGCACGCCGCCGTGCTTCTGGATGAGGCCATTCACCACGGTCGCCATCTCGATTCCGACCGCACCACCCAACAATCCGTCGAGCATTCCCATCGTGTGATACTCCTTGGTTAAGACCGAAATCCTTACGAGTGGGGCCTCGCGACGTGCGCGTAGGGCCTTGAGACGTATGCACCGCTTTTGAAGCCTGGGCCTTAGGCGCGGCCTTAAGCCCGTTTCGCGAGCAGATCGCGAATTTCACCGAGCAGCACCTCGGACCTGGGCGGTACGGCGGGTGGCGCAGGCGCCGCGGGCGGCGGTTTCTTGAGCTTATTGATGCCCTTGATGGCGACGAACAACACCAGCGCGATGATGACGAAATCGAAAATGGTCTGCAAGAAGGCGCCGTATTTGACCAGCACTTCTTTCCCCGTGGGATCCTTGCCGAGACTGAAAGCCAAATCGGAGAAATTGAAGCCGCCGATGAGTTTGCCGAGGGCCGGCATGAATACATCGCCGACCAATGAGGAGACGATCTTGCCGAAGGCTGCGCCGATGATCACGCCGACAGCCAGGTCGACGACATTGCCCTTCATGGCGAATTCTTTGAATTCCGCACCTAATCCCACGGCGTTCTCCTTGGAAACTACCCCTGATATGTTTTCTTGCACCACCCGCCATACGCCCGGTGGCTCGATCCGTGCGTGTTACAGTGAGCATCGTACCTAGCGATGCATGGTACTTAGCGAGCATGGTAGGGGCAAGTGATGTTCCAATCGACGTTGGGTGAATCCAAGCGAGCGCGGCCGCCGAATTAAATGATCATGCGCTACCTATCCGCCGCGACGCTCGCGTTCTCTTTTCTATTGACCTCGTGTGCCGACATGCCCAAAGAACCCGTACCCACCGTTGCGCATGTCGATCTAGCCCGCTTCATGGGCGATTGGTATGTCATCGCGAGCATTCCGACGTTTCTCGAGAAAAATGCGTACAACGCCGTGGAGTCCTATCGCCTGGATCCCGATGGGACAATCGCCACGACGTTCACATTTCACAAGGGATCGTTCGAAGGTCCGCTCAAGACCATGAAGCCACGCGGCTGGGTTCGCGATGCATCGAATGCGGTATGGGGCATGCAATTCATTTGGCCGATCAAGGCGGAGTATCTGATCGCGCATCTGGATGCCGACTATACCCAAACCATCATCGCGCGCAGCGCCCGGGACTATGTGTGGATCATGGCTCGCAAGCCCGAGTTGTCAGCGAGCGACTACGATGCGCTCGTCGGCGAGGTCGGAAAGTTGGGATATGACACGGCCAAGCTGCAACGCGTGCCGCAGCGCTGGCCAAAGTAGCGCCCGCCAAGTAAAGTCGCCCCGTCCTACACGCCCTATCGCCCTACGCCGACAACCCTCCGGGTACCGGTCGCCCACGTTTTAGATATTCTTTCCGAAAACCACACGGGGTTTGAAGGTGTCGGCGATCATCACGAACTACGACCGGTCGCATCAGACCGCCGGGTCTCCATTCCCGCGAGGGCCGCTGTGGGACGGGAGTGGCGTCAATTTCTCGCTGTTCTCCGAGAGTTCCGAATCGGTCGAGCTTTGCCTGTTCGATCCTTCCGGTAACGGCGAACAGCGCATTCGCATTCGCGAGCGAACCAACGGCGCGTGGCACATCTACATTCCGGGCGCGGGTCCCGGCCAGCTCTATGGCTACCGCGTGCATGGGCCCTATGATCCGGAGAAGGGATTGCGTTTCAATCCCAACAAACTCTTGCTCGACCCTTACGCCAAAGCGATCGGCCGGGAACTGGTCTGGGCCGACGAATTGTTCGGCTATACGCTCGGTGATCCGGCCGGCGATTTGTCGTTCGACGACCGCGACAGCGCGCCCTTCGCACCGTTGGGTATCGTGATCGATCCTTCATTCGACTGGAGCGATGAACGGCGTCCCTCCTATCCTGCCCACGAGACCATCATTTACGAAGCGCATGTCCGCGGCATGACGAAGCTGCATCCGGATGTGCCCGCTCATCTGCGCGGCACCTACGCCGGCATGGCCTCGGAGCCTATCACCAAGCACCTCAGGGCCCTCGGTGTTACCGCAATCGAACTGATGCCGGTGCATTATTTTCTGCAGGATCGCCACCTGGTGGAGAACGGACTGCGTAATTATTGGGGCTATAACACTCTCGGCTTCTTCGCCCCCGAGCCGGGTTACTCCGCCAATCCCTCCGTGCCGGGCGATGTCGTCCGCGAATTCAAAGAGATGGTGAAGGGGTTTCACAACGCCGGGATCGAGGTGATCTTGGACGTGGTGTACAACCATACCGCGGAAGGCAATCACGCCGGTCCCACGCTCTCGTTCCGCGGCATCGACAACCTCGCGTATTACCGCACGGTGGCCGGCGATCAGCGCCACTACATGGACTACACCGGTTGCGGCAACACTCTCAACATGGTGCACCCGCATTCCATCCAGCTCTTGATGGACAGCCTGCGCTACTGGGTGACCGAGATGCACGTGGATGGGTTTCGCTTCGACTTGGCGTCCGCCCTCGCACGCGAGTTCAAGGACGTGGATCAACTCGGCGCCTTCTTCGACACCATTTACCAGGATCCCACGATGGCGCCGATCAAACTGATCGCCGAACCCTGGGACCTCGGCGAAGGCGGATATCAGGTCGGCAATTTCCCGTTGGGCTGGATGGAGTGGAACGGCAAGTATCGCGACACGGTGCGCAATTTTTGGAAGGGTGACATGGGTCTGCACTCGGAGATCGCCACGCGTCTCGCGGGCAGCGCCGATCTCTACGAGAACACGCATCGGCCGCCGTCGGCCAGCATCAATTTCGTCACGGCACATGACGGGTTCACGCTCCAGGATCTCGTGAGCTACGACGAAAAGCACAATACCGAGAACGGTGAGGGTAACCGCGACGGATCGAACGACAACAACTCGTGGAATTGCGGCGTCGAAGGGGAAACCGACGATGCGGAAATCATCGAGCTGCGCGAAAGGCAGAAGCGCAATTTCTGGTGTTCCTTGATGTTCGCTCAAGGGTCGCCGATGATCAGCGGCGGCGATGAACTGTCCCGTACGCAAGGCGGCAACAACAACGGCTATTGCCAGGACAATGAGTTGTCCTGGTATCACTGGGATTTGAGCCCGGCGGCGGCCGATTTTCTAGAGTTCGCCGAGCGTGTGGCTCGCTTCCGCAAGTTGCATCCCAATTTTCATCGTTACGCCTTCTACGACAACGACCCCGAAGCCCGGCATCCGGACAAGAACATCGTGTGGTTCCGGGCGGACGGCAAACGCATGCAGTCCAAGGACTGGGAAGATGGTGGCTGGATGCGCACGCTCGGCATGTTCTTGAACGGCACGGCGCCCGAGATCCGCGACAGCCGCGGACGCTGCGCGGAGGACACGGATTTTCTATTGTTGCTCAATGCCTACCACGAACCCGTGTCGTTTCGCATCTCGCATGAGCTGTATCCCACCGGTTGGAAAATCTCATTCGACACCGCTCGTCCGAGGCTTGCCGTCGACCAAGAGGTCGTGAAGCGCAGTCGATCGGTGAACCTGGCGGCGCGGTCCTGCGTCTTGCTCTCGCATGAGCGCTTGCCATGAGCGATGAGCGGCATGAGCGATAAATGGATCGCGAGCTATCGCCTGCAGCTGCACGCCGGATTTCCCTTGCGAAGCGCACGTCAGGTGCTGCCGTACCTGGCCGATCTGGGGATCAGCCACGTGTACTTGTCGCCCTGCCTGCAGGCGGTGCCGGGCAGCCTGCACGGATACGATGTCACGGATCCCTCGCGGATTGGTGAAGACTTGGGCGGGGAATCCGCCTGGAACGAGTTCACGGCCGCGGCCCGCTCGCATGGTCTCGGTGTGCTGCTCGATATCGTACCGAATCACATGTCCGCGTCGGCGCACAATCGGTGGTGGGACGATGTGCTGGCGAACGGGCCCTTCAGCGAGTTTGCCGATTTTTTCGATATCAAGAATCGGCCGCGGCAACCGTTCCGCGTGCATCTATGTGCCTTGGCGCGGCCCTATGGCGCGGCGCTCGACGCCGCAGAGCTCACGCTCGTGGTCGAACATGGCCGGCCGCGCGTGCGGCACTATGATAATTCCTGGCCGCTCGGCCCGGCTTCGTGGGGCGCGCTGCTGTCGACGAGCAGCGTGTCGTCACCCGAGCGCCCGGAGGGCTGTCTCGCCGAGCTAGAACGGCTTCAGGATATCGCGGGTGACGCCGGCCTGGATCGTACCGCGTACACCGTTCTCGTGGCGCGGGCCGAGGAGCTGCTGGCCGATGCGCACCGCGACGGACGGCTCGAGCGCGTCGTGCAGGGCACCCGGACCGATCCGAGCCTCCTGGATGCACTGCTGCAACGCCAGTATTACGTGCTGCACGGCTCGAAGCTCGCGGGTGAGCTCGGCAATTACCGGCGCTTTTTCGATATCGGCGCCTTGGCCGGCATCCGCACGGAATTGCCGGTGGTGTTCGCGGCGACGCATGCGCGCATCGAGACCATGATCTCCCGGGGCGACATCGAGGGCCTGCGCGTCGATCATCCCGACGGGTTGCGCGATCCGCTGCAGTACTTCAAGGACTTGCGGGCGCGCTTGCCGCAGGGCCGGATCTATGTCGAGAAGATTTTGGAGAACGACGAGCGCCTCAAGGAGGATTGGCCCGTCGACGGCACCGTGGGCTACGAATTCCTGGCGAAGGTCAATCGGCTGTGGATGGACGATCAGCGTATCGACTTGCTCACGGCCACGTATGCAGATTTCACCGGACACTCGGTGAATTTCCCGAAGCTCGTACGCGAAAAGAAGCGTGCCATCGTCGAGTCGACGTTTTCCGCCGATCTCGAGCGGCTGGCGGCGGCCGTACTCAGGCTGGCGCGCGAGGATTGGCACACCCGCGATTTGAGCCCCCGTTATCTGCGCGAAGCGTTGACGCGCCTGATCGTTGCGCTTCCCGTTTACCGCACCTACCGCACTCTCAATACCCTGCACGAAGACGACCGGCGCATACTGGCCGAGGCCGTACAAAGTGCGCGAATCAGCGTGCCCGACATCGATGCGGCGGTGTTCGATTTTCTCTGCGCCCTGTTCACGAAGTCCCGGCTGACGCTGCCTGAGGCTGATTTCATCGCGCAGTGGCAGCAGCTCACGCCGGCCGTGATGGCCAAGGGCGTCGAGGATACGACGTTCTATTGTTTCGACCGCCTGGTGTCCGGCAATGAAGTCGGCTCACAGGCTTCGCTGGTGGGAATCTCCGCCGATAAATTTCACGAGTTCTGCCACACGCTCTCGGATCAGTGGCCGAATAATCTGCTGGCTACCTCGACGCACGACAACAAGCGCAGCGAGGATGTCCGTACGCGCATTTCCATTTTGTCGGAGATTCCGGAACGGTGGGCCGAAGCGCTGCATCAATGGTCGAACCTGAATGCGCCGGCCTGGCAAAATCACCTGCCGGACCGCCATGCGGAATACCTCCTCTATCAGACGCTGATCGGTGCGTGGCCCATCGATCGCGAGCGCTGCTGGCAGTACATGCAGAAAGCCTGCCGTGAGGCGAAGATCAAGACCTCTTGGGCTGAGCCGAACACCGCCTACGAAGAATCCATCCGCGGGTTCGTCGACGGCGTGCTGCAGAGGCCTGAATTCATCGCGGCCCTCGAGCGCTTCGTCGAGCCGCTGATCCTGCCGGGCCGCATCAACAGCCTCGCGCAAACTCTCATCAAGATGGTGGCGCCCGGCGTGCCGGATTTCTATCAAGGCACCGAATTGTGGGATTTGAGTCTGGTCGATCCCGACAACCGGCGGCCGGTGGATTTCGAACTGCGCAGCCGTCTCGTGCGCCGCGCCCGTGAAATGACCGTCGACGAGGCGGTGGCGGACTGGGAATCCGGATTGCCCAAACTGTGGATGATCGACCGCATCCTCGAGCTGCGCCGCGAGCGCGTCGCGGATTTTTCCGATCGGAGCAAGTACCAGCCGTTGGTCGCGCAAGGATCGCATCTGGGGCGCTTGTTGGCCTTTCGGCGCGGTGAGAATCTCATTGCGGTCGTACCGAGATTTACGCTCACGCTCGGCGGCGACTGGAGCGATACGCGCCTGCCCCTGCCGGGCGGCGAGTGGCGCAATTGCTTCACGGGTGCCGTACTACAACGCGACGTCACGCCGGATGTGCTGTTCAATGCTTTCCCGGTCGCCTTGCTGGTTCGCGAGGCCGCATGAAACTCACCGTATGGGCGCCGCTGGCGCGGTCGGTGGAACTGGTGACCGCCACTGGCCGACGCGAACTGCGGCCGGTTGACGTGGTTGTGGACTCGGACGAGGCCGGGTATTGGCAAACCGAGGTGGATGAGTCGGCGCTGCGCGACGGTTATCGGTATTCGATCGATGGCGGCGAACCGGCGCCGGACCCGCGCTCGCGGTGGCAACCCGAGGGGGTTCACGGCGCCTCGTACGTCGTCGATGCGAGCACATTGGTTCAACCGCAGGCCACGGCCGGCGACACGGACTCGCCCCGCGACGCGGTCACGCTACGCGACGCGGAGGCACTAGGTGACGCCGACCCACTACGGGATGCCGTGCTCTACGAAATGCACGTGGGTACGTTCACGCCCGAAGGAACGTACGCGGCGGCCCAGGCCAAGATCCCGCATTGGGTCGATCTCGGTGTCACGCATGTCGAACTGATGCCGCTCGCCACCTTCCCCGGGCGGCGCGGCTGGGGATATGACGGCGTCGATTTGTACGCGCCGCATCCCGCCTACGGCACCCCTAGCGAACTCGCCTCGTTCGTGCGCACCTGCCAAGCGGCGGGCCTGCGCGTGTTGCTCGACGTCGTCTACAACCACTTGGGGCCCGATGGGAATTATCTCGGCCGCTACGGCCCCTATTTCACCGACCGGTATCGCACCGCGTGGGGCGACGCGATCAATTACGATGGGCCGCGCAGCGACCCCGTGCGCCGCTTCATCATCGACAATGCGCTGATGTGGCTGCGTGATTACGGCTTCGACGGCCTGCGTCTCGATGCGGTTCACGCCATCGTGAGCTTCGAGGCCGTGCATGTGCTCGAGGAGTTGGCGGACGCGGTGCGAACGCTCGGCGCGGAGCAGGGCCGCCGCCTGGTGCTCATCGCCGAGAGCGACTTGAACGATCCGCGCTTGGTTCGCCCGAAGTCCGGCGGCGGCTATGGCCTCGATGCGCACTGGGAGGATGACTTCCATCACGCCCTGCATCGGTTCTTTACCGGTGAGCGCGACGGCTACTACGCCGATTTCCATGGGCTTGCGGACGTGGCCCGCGCGCTTGAGAGCGGTTACGTGTACCAGGGACAGTATTCCCCGCATCGCCGGCGGCGCCACGGCCGGCAGCCCCTCGGCATCGGTGCGAATCAGCTGGTGGTATGCGCACAGAATCACGATCAGATCGGCAATCGCGCCCAGGGCGAGCGGCTCAGCATGCTGCTGCCCCTACCGCAACTCAAGGCGATCGCCGCGCTAACGCTGCTCTCGCCCTTCGTGCCGCTGTTGTTTCAAGGCGAGGAATGGGGCGCTCGAACTCCGTTTCTGTATTTCACCGACCATGAGAATGCCGAATTGGGCGCCGCGGTCGCGGCAGGGCGCAGCCGGGAGTTCAGCGCTTTCCGCTGGCAGGGCACGGTACCCAACCCGCAGGCACTCGACACCTTCGAGCGCTCCAAGCTCAGCTGGAGCGAGTTACTGGAGGCCGGTCATTCCGACTTGTATGCATGGCATCGACAACTCATTCGCTTGCGCAAGGCGAACGTATCCCAGAACTTTCCGCGGAGCGTAGATCCGAACGTCCACGAGAACAGCCCGCAGCGAGTCAAACCGAGGGGCACGCCGCCGATGTCCAACGCCGTCGTGACTTTCAACGCCGAGGCCGGATGGCTCACGATGGAACACGGGTCATTGCTCGCGGTGTTCAACTTGGCCGATCAGACGCAACCCGTTCCCATGCCGCGGGACGTGGGTCACGGTAGCGGCGATCGGAGTGGCGAAGGTCGCTGGCGCCTGGTCCTCCGTTCCGATGTGGCTGCGCCGGAAATTCCCACAAATCTTCCGGCGCATGCCACGTGCGTCTATGAGCGCAGGTAATATGACCGCGGTACCTCGGGTAAAGCTCGATACGGCTAAAATTTCTGCCCGAACTTGACACCGAAGTTCATCGGTTTGATCGGATACACGTGGTAATCGGCATAGCAGATCGTCGCGGATGAGCATTCCGTGACCCGCGCCAACTCGCCTTGCTTGCCGAAAGCATTTTCTATGTACGCTTCAAGCTTCCAGTTGTTCATGCCGGTGCCCGCCGAGAAATCGAACGTGGTGAAATGCGGCACTTCTCCCAGCAGGCCTTCCTGGTAGGTTTGCAGCGCCGATGTGCTGGAGCTTTGGTGAATGACCGCGCCTTGGACAAAGCTTTGATAATCGCCGACCGCGAATTTATAGCGTGCGGTGCCGTTCACCTTCAATCGCGGCGTCACCGGCAACGCCGTGCCCGCGGGGGCCTCCGGATCGGCGCAATCGTGGGTGATCTGCTGCGTGTTCGTATTGAGGTCGCAATATGCGTTCGTCGTCCTCGCATCGACGTAGGTGCCGGAAGCCGACAGCGTCAAATTATCCACCACCAGCCAGCTCACGTCGGACTCGATGCCTTTGACTCCCGCATTGGCGGCGTTGACGATGCTGGTGATGCCGTTCTCGCCGAACACCGACAATTGCATGTTCTTCCAGCGCTCGTAGAACACCGCCCCATTGGTGCGCAGCCGATGGTCGAACCACGCCGTCTTCCACCCGAGTTCGAGATTGGTGAGGGTATCCGCGTTGTAAGGCCCGACGATCGGGATGCGATTGTTGCCGCCCGGCCGAAAGCCCGTGGAGTACGTGAAATAAGTCATGCGATCCGGGTCGATCTGATAGGTCAGAGTGACCTTGTGCGTCTCGCCGTTCTCGACCACTTTTTTGTCGGTATTGACGCACGGCCAATAGCCCGGAATGATGGTCGCCGCGCTGACCGGCGGGTTGCAAATATCCTCGCCGTTCGTCGCCCCACTGAGGTTGTCGTTGAAGCCGAAGAAACCATACAGCGTATTGTTCACCCAGAATCGCCGGATGCCGGCGCTGAGCTTTAATTGGTCGGTCACGTCGAACGTCATATCGGTGAACACGGCGTAGTCGCGGTCCACCCGGGTCTGCTGGGACAGGTAAACCGTGTTTGGGCTGCCGTCAATCGAATAGAACTCCGGCAGGCCGTTTACCGAGTAGGCCGCGCGGATGTCGTCGGTCTGCCGCTGATAGAACAGGCCCGCGGTGCCACGGAGCCTGAAATCGGCGGGCGACGTGACGCGCAGTTCATGGCTCATCTTGGTGTACTTGTCGTGATTGTCGACATATTGCGTGGGGTTCACCAGCGGCCCGCCCGCACCGTCGCAATTGTTGAACGGATTACCGGTCTTGCATTGCACGTAGCGGACATCGTTGGACGTCGCACCCGGCTCCTGCGCCAGGGCGTCGTAGCCGACCGTGTAATCCGAGTAGTCGATGATGTTGTGGACGCTGCGTTCGAACCAACCGCCGGAGTAGAGGATGTCGAAGTTGGAGACTTTTCCCTCCACCGCCAGCGCAGATTGATACCACTTGTCCTCGTTGAGACCGTCAACGAACTGTGTGATGTCGAGGTAGCCCTTGTTGGGAGCGTATGTGAAGGCACCGTCCGCGCGCTGATCCTGCACCAGCACCTGCGGGGTGATGGTCCAATTGTCATTGAGGTCGAACTTCAGCGCCCCGCGCCCGCCATAGGTTTCCACCGGGTTGTACCGTTGCCCGGCGACGTTGGCGTTGCTGACCGTCAGGGGCGTGTCGGGGATCGGCGGAGTCGCATAGGGCACGCCGAGCTGGTAGGTATTGGAGCCCTGGACGTTGTTGATATAGCCACCCTCGTGGTCGTAGTAACCGACCAGTCGCACCGCCAAGTTATCGGCCAGCGGAACATTGACGTACCCTTCGAATTCGCCGCCGCCGTTGCCGCGTCCGTACTTGTCGGCCTTGACGTCATAGGCGCTGGAAAAGGCCGATGGGTCCGGCTTGTTGGTGATGATGCGCAGCGTCCCTGACAGGGAACTGGCGCCGTACAACGTACCCTGAGGTCCGGCCAGGGCCTCGACACGCGCAATGTCGTAGACATGCACGTCGAGCGTGCTGCCGATGGTGGTCACTGGAATCTCGTCGAGGTAGACGCCGGTTGCCGGCAGGGAACCGGCGTGCAAACCATCCTCGCCGCTGGCGATGCCTCTGAAGAACAGCTGGGTTTGGCCGGGTCCGAAGGATTGATAGCTGACGCTCGGCAGGAGCTTGGCATAGTCGTCGAAGCTGGCGACTTGATGCTGCTCGAGTGTTTCCGAGTTCAAGACCTGCAAGCTGATCGGAACCTTTTGCAGATCTTCCGTGCGCTTTTGCGCCGTTACAACGACTTCCTCGAGCGTGGACGTGTCGGTCGCATCCGCCCCGTGCGCGACGCCGCCGCCGGCGATGAGCGCAGAAGCCAGCGGCATACCGGCCCATTTCGCGCGATTACGTGCGCGATTACGTGCGAGTTTTCGCTTTCGGCTTCGAGTCATCGGCGCATCCCCTATTTATTTCACGCCACCTCCCAGGTACGAGCTTATCCTACCGTCCCGCAAAATTGAAAGTGCGATGTCACCGAAAATCCGCAGTGTCGCGGAGGCACCACAATCCAAAAAACGCGATCGGGGAAACCGCGATCGTCGAAACTGTAACTTCAGAACCGGGGAGCGTCGGGGTAAGCGTGGAGCGCTTCGCCCAGCGATTCCCGCAGAGGTTCGAGCCACTCCTCATAGTGGCGCCAATGCTCGACGCCGTCGCGATAAATAGGTTTTCTGACCTGCTGGGCGCTCGGCGTGCGCACGGGGCGGGCGTTTTCGTAAAATCTTAGACAGCTGTCCTCGAAGGCGAGTCCACAGTACGACAATAGACGCCTGACCTGCGCCTCGGTATCCCCGATCATGTCCTCGTAGCAGACCCTGTGAATCCTGCCCGGCATGACCCGATCGAAGTGCGCCATCAGATCGACGTAATCGCGATAGTACCGGCCGAGGTCGGTGAGACTGTAGGTGTAGCGATGGCCCTCCGCGAATTGCTGCTTGAAACAGGAAAAGCACCCCGCCATGGGATGCCGGCGGGCGTCGATGATTTTGGCGTTAGGCAATATCAGACGGATCAACCCGATATGCAGGAAGTTATTCGGCATTTTATCGACGAATAACGGTTTCACGGTCTTGCGTTGAATCCGCGTCTGATCCAGATATTGCTGTCCCAGTGCGCGGCAAGCATCGGCATCGAGCTCGGCAAGCACCGTCGGATAGCGGGGTGCGCTGGAGGGATCCTTTCGCCCCGCCAGTGTCCCGGAGATCATCAACAGATCCGGCAGCTCCATCGTGCCTTCGACTTGCGAATGGCTGGCCAAAATCTGCTCGATCAGCGTGGATCCCGCGCGCGGCAAGCCGACTATGAAAATAGGATCCGGCGCCGGTGAGCCGAAATCCGCGCGCGAGGCGAAAAATTTCGCGGTGAACAATTCCTTCGACCGGCGTACGTAGTCCGACATTTCCTCGGCGTCATAGTTGACGCGTTGGCTGCGCAGCGCGTTCGCGCGTACGTAGTGTTTGAACGACTCCGCATAGCGAGCCTCGTCCTCGAGCGCCTTGCCCAACGCAAAATCGAAATGCAGGCGGGCTTCTTCGCGCAAATCCGCGCGCTCGAGTTGTGCGCGCATGGCGCTCTTGTCTTCGGCCGTGAAGCGAAACGTCTTGAGATTCGCGAGGCTCCAATACGCCTCGCCGAGATCGGGGGCCGCGCGAATGCTTCTTCGATACGCCTCCTCGCAATCCTTCTCGCGCCCTTCCGTCGCGAGGGCATGCCCGTAATTCAGCCACAGCCGCGGATGCTCTGGATGAGCCTTGAGCACCTCGGCATAGATCTCGATGGATTCACGGTATTCGCCGATCTTCACCAGCGTCACCGCCTTTAGATTTCGGTAGGCGGAATTGTGCGGATCGAGCTTCTCCAATTGATCGATCTGCTTCAGTGCGGCCGCCGCCTTGTTCTGCCTTTGTAGCACGATGGCATATTGATGGCGTGCGGGAGTGAAGCTCGGCGCGAGTTCGAGGCATCGCTCGAGCAGGATCTCGGCGCTCGCGTTGCGGCCCAACCGCGCCGCCACTTCCGCCAGCATGCGCAGCGCCACCACGTCCGTCGCATGCTCCTTGAGGTGCGCGCGCAATAAATGCTCCGCCTCGGCAATCCTGCCATCGATGAGTGCGGATGCCGCGACGAGCAACCGCGGATCCCGGGTGGACGCCTTGATGTGCCGCGCGTAGGCGGCATCCGCACCGGTTGCATCGCCGCTCACGATAAGGTGATCGCCGATCGCGCGCCAGGCGTCGGGCATATCCGGCTTCAGCGCCACACAGCGTTGCAACGCAGCCAACGCGGCCTGCGGCTGCCGATCGTCTCCCAACGCCAAGCCGTACTCGTAGTGCGCAGCCGCCCAATTCGGCTGCGCCGCGACCAGAGGCCGCAAGACCTGCGATGCGCCGGCGGCATCTCCCGCCCGGCGCCGCGCCATGCCGAGTATCAGCATGGCCATCGGGTGGTTAGGCGCGACCTCAAGAATTTCGCGGGCTTGCTCAGCCGCCAAGAGAGGATCCCGCTCGAGCAGTCGCTGCGCGTGCGACAGGGCCGTCTCTATCGATCCGGTGGCCTCCGAAGTCCCCGTCATCCTATTTTCCCGGTGGTCTGCGTGTCGGTCATGGGCACACGGTCATGATCCGGTGCAAGAGGTCGAAATGTCAAAGTCGGCCCTGCCGACCGCCCGGCTCAGGAGCCTATGCGTTCGGCACGCGCCGCTCGCGGCTGGAGTTGCGAGGTCGTCGCCCACGCCAGTTGCTGATCGCGCCACCACTGTGCCGTCAGCAGATCGGCGTGGTGCCGCGTGAACACCGCGGTGAGGTGCGGCGGGATGGAGAGGAACTGCAGCCATTGTTCGGGGAAGACATCACGCGGGCCATAATGAAACCACGGCTCGGCGCTGCTTTCCTCCTCCTCGAATCTCGGCTGCGGAATGTCGCGAAACACGCAGTCGGATACCAGGCAAATCTCATCGTAATCGTAAAAAGTCACGCGTCCGTGGCTGCTGACGCCGAAGTTCTTGAGCAAAAGATCGCCGGGAAACACGTTGCTCGCCGCCAGATCGCGCAGCGCGTTCCCATAGTCGATGATGGCCGCCTCCGCCGCGGCGGGATCCGCTTCGCGCAGAAATAAATTGAGCGGCCGCAGGCGGCGTTCGATGTAGCAGTGTTCGAGGATCAAGTCGCCGCCCGCGACGCGGCAGCTCTGACTGGCCTCATTCAACAGTTCATCGACCAAGGCGGGCATGAAACGCTCGCGAGGCAAACGCAAACGTTTGAATTGTTGCGCGTCGACGAGGCGCCCGGCGCGGTCGTGGCGGAACACGAATTGATAGCGCTCGATGACGTCCTCGCGCGTACTGGTCTTGGGCGCGCCGAAACGATCGCGGATCACCTTGAACACCAGGTCATGGGAGGGCAGGGTGAACACGATCATCACCAAGCCGCGCTCTCCCGGGGCATGCACGAAGCTGTCGATCGATTTGTCCAGGTGTCTTTGCAGCGCGAAGTAGCGCTCGGTCTTGCCCTGCTTGGCGCGGCCGAGCACGGTATATAACTCGTCGATGGACTTGCGCGGCATGAAGGAGCGAAGCAGGGTGATCGCCGCGCTGACCACCGGCAGGTCCACATGGAAATAGGAGCGCGAATAACCGAACAGCGAACTCACGTCGGCCCGCGACATCATGACGGCGTCGACCCTCACGCCCTTGGATGAATTGGTGAAAGCGATCACCAATGGCGTGATCGAACCCGCGCCGATCAGCCGGCCGACGACGAAGGCTTGCGTGCCGCGATAGAACAGCGGCTCGATCAGCTCGACCGACTCCGGGTGCCCGGTGTGCCGGCCGGACTCGAAATAGCGGCCGATTTCGGCACTGATGCAATGCACCGCTCCTTCCGGATCCTGCAGCGCCGCGCCGAACGGCAGATCGGCGAGGATTTCGCGCACCCCGGCCGGTAATGAGCCGTCCACTCGGTAGACGCGGATCGGTACGGCGCCGGAAGCACGTCCCACGCTGGTCGCGCAAAATTCGACCTCGGCGTTTACGCCGACCGTGCCGAACAAATCGCGCGTGGCCGAATTGAAAAAGGTGCGGTAGAAGTCGCTGTCCGGCCGCCGCGCCACGATCGTTTCGTAGGCGCGCCGGATGTCGCTCCATAGCGCCACATCGTTGCGCCGCTCATCGAGCTCTTTCGCGATCGCCGCCACACAGCGCGCGACCCGCTGCTCGTACAACTCGATCCGGGCGACCGCATCGAGTTGCGCGCTGTGCCAATCCTCGGCCAGGAAATTGAGCGCCGCCCGCCGCGTGATCCGGCCGAACTCCTCGTTGTACTGACGAAAGTGGTCGGCGATGACCGCCGCGAGATCCTTCGCCGCGAGTTGCTCTCTCACGGCCGAACCGGCGGCGGCGCTCACGTGGGCGAAGGACTCACGCGACGACGCGCTGCGGGCCGGCCTTGACCGCGTTCGTGAACTGCTCGGTCTCCGTGCTGCCCGCCATGGCGCCGGTCGAATGCGATCCCGCGCTGATCGCGGTTTGTATGGCGTCGAAATAGGCGGTACCGACGAAGGCTTGATGTTTGGCGGCGCGGTAGCCGGCGCCTTCCTGCGCGAATTCGCGTTGCTGCAGCTCCGAGTAGCCGAGCATGCCGTTCTCGCGGTAGGCGGACGCCAGTTCGAACATCGACAAATTCAGCGCGTGCCAGCCGGCGAGAGTGATGAACTGGAATCGATAGCCCATGGCGGCGAGTTCTTCGCGCCACCGCTTCATGGACGCTGCGTCGAGTTTCGCCTTCCAGTTGAACGAAGGCGAGCAGTTGTAGGCCAAGAGCTTGCCCGGATATTTGGCGTGAATGGCGGCGGCGAAACGGCGTGCCTCGGCCATGTCGGGCTTCGAGGTCTCGCACCAGATGAGATCCGCATAGGGGGCGTAGGACAAACCACGGTCGATCGCTTGCTCGATACCGGCCTTGACGTAGAAGAAGCCCTCGCTCGAGCGCTGACCGGTGAGGAAGCGCTGATCGCGCGGATCATGATCGCTCAGCAAGAGGTCGGCGGCGTCCGCGTCGGTGCGCGCGATGATGACCGTGGGCACATCGAGTACGTCGGCAGCGAGACGCGCGGCCACGAGCTTGTTGATCGCCTCGCCGGTCGAGACCAAGACTTTGCCGCCGAGGTGGCCGCATTTCTTCGCGGATGAGAGTTGATCCTCGAAATGCACACCCGCCGCGCCGGCGCGGATCAACGCCTTGGTCAGCTCGAACGCATTGAGATTGCCGCCGAAACCGGCTTCCGCATCCGCGATGATCGGGACCAGCCAGTCGATGTCCTTCTTGCCGTCCATGTGATGGATTTGATCGGTGCGCAGCAGCGCGTTGTTGATGCGCTCGACCATTTTCGGCACGGAGTCGACCGGATACAGACTCTGGTCGGGATACACTTCACCGGCGGTGTTGGCGTCGCCGGCCACTTGCCAACCCGAGCAATAAATCGCCTTCAGGCCCGCCTGCACCGTTTGAATGGCCTGGTTGCCGGTCATGCAGCCCAAGCCCGCAACCACGGGTTCGCTGTGCAATAGCCGCCAGAATTTCTCCGCGCCCAACCGCGCCAACGAATATTCGATGCGCACCGAGCCGCGCAGCCGCGCCGCGTCCGCCGCGCTATAGGGACGTTCGATTCCATGCCATCGGCCATTCGCTTGCTCGCTCAAATCACTTCTCCTTGATAATGGGAAAATCCGCCCGCGCCGAATGCGCGCCAGCTTGACTCAGGGTGCGGGAAGCTTAAAGTAAGAGGGAGGCAGATTTACACATTAGAAATTTCACAGTGTGAATTTCACTCCGATTGGTGAATTTTACATAATTCCAGCTAAGTTCGTCATTGACGGCAGGTGGATATGGCGGGGTTGATCCGACAGGGGCATTTTCTAGGTACGAAGCTGCGGTCCCTGCGCAAACGTAACGGTCTCACCCTGGATGAACTGTCGGCGCGCTGTGTACAGATCGATGCCTCCGGCGCCCCCTCGGTGTCCTACCTCAGCATGGTGGAGACCGGCAAACGGATGCCGTCGGCCGAAATGTTGGAGATGTTGGCGGGCATCTTCAGCAAGGACGCCCGCTGGTTTCTCGACGAGAACACCGAACTCGAGGTGGCGCCGGCGCCGCGCGAGCGGGGCGGATTGAGCGCAATGCCTTTGGAGCCGGCATTCCTGTTCTCGCACGAGTTGCTGCAGAACGCGCTACCGGAGTTGCTGTCGCAGACCGGCACCACCGGCCGCCAGTTCGCGCAATTGCTGATTCGTGTCTGGCAGGAAACCCGCCACAACAACTTCCCCGACATCGAACGCGCGGCCGAGGAGTGCGGCAAGCGCGAGATGCCGCTCACGCTCGACGCGGTGCTGGATATCTGCAAGCGGCTCGAGCTGCAGGTCCGGTGGTTCGATGGAAACGGCCGCAAACCGAGCGGCGCCTTGGTGCGCTCCCAGTTCGAAGCCCCCGGAACGATCCTGATCAATGAGCGTCTGCGCAGTCAAGAAGAACGCCTCAAGTACGATCTGGCGTTTTTCATCGGCCACAAGATTTTGCACAACGGCGACGGCGCCATTTCGCCGCATGGCGCCAGCCATGCCGGCGAGGGTGACTCTTCCGGCTCCGCCGCCGGCATGGGTGCGCAGGACGTGCTCTACGCCTGGCGTGAATTCGAATGCAGCTTTTTCGCCGGCGCGCTGCTGTGTCCGCGGATTCCGTTTCGACGCTTCTTGATCCGCGAGGCGCACAGCGTGACCGCCTGCCGCAAGCTCGGCGTGACGCCGGCGCTGGTCATGCGCCGCATGACCGCGGTGTCGCCCTACCGGCACTGGCATTTCTTCGATGCCTATGCGCCCGGTTACCTGCGCGCCGTGTACCGG
>Ga0116229_10000164_pt1 | contig 70279 bp, 48 predicted proteins | sample S1TSphgellanicum_3_FD_87313 | JGI IMG/M metagenome (GOLD analysis project Ga0116229, IMG submission 87313) | Host-associated microbial communities from peat moss isolated from Minnesota, USA - S1T2_Fc - Sphagnum magellanicum MG | ecosystem: Host-associated > Plants > Peat moss > Unclassified...
CACTCCCCCCACCCTTTGGTTTTTTTCTTCCAAAGTATAAAATCCAAGGTGTTAAAAAAGTTTTTTTTCACGTGTTGTGTTTTGCTCCCCCCCCCCCCCCTTTCTTCTCTGTTTATTGTGTTTAAAATCTAAAGGTCTTAGAGTTCTAAGAGCTTATCTCATTTTTTTTTCATCTGCTATGTGTTGGAACCCCCCCTCCCCTTGTTTGTTGTGTCCATAGTCCAAAACTCCTAGAGCTTTCAAGCATCTGTAATGTTTTCCTTTTCATATTCTATATACAAAGCTCCCACCTAGCTCGACCTGACCCTTCAACTCATTTTCTTTTTATTTTGTTAAAAACCTAATCCCCTCGCTCCCCCTTTGAAATTTTTCATGGGTTAAATGGTTGAAATGATTACAAACATGCTACAACATGTCTTCTTGCTTACATTTGAGCCTTCATTCAATACTTAGCCTATTTGTGAGCTTCTATCATGTAACCAAGGTTCACACCTTTGTAACTAAGAGGGTGAACTTGAAGTCTAGCTTGAAAAGTTTGGTGAAACCTATCACTTGCAAATTTAATTGCATTAATTCACCATGTTAAAATGACCTTGCCTCACTGTTGTTTTTCAAAAAAATTATTAATGATTATTTCATTTACAATTATTTAGTTGCCCACTCTCTTAGCTTGTTTTTTTAGCCTTTCTTTTCTTTGAGCTTCTTTTATTATTCTTGATGCCTCCTTCTCTAATGCTTTTGATTGCAACCTATTCAAGTATTCCTCTAAAGTCATTACATGACTTTGAGAGTAATCAACTAATGATTCTCTCCCTTGTGTCTTTTTTGTAGGTAGATGAAGTAAAAAGAACAAATTGTCATTTGCTAATCCTTGCTGAATTGTGCTAATGAAGTTGTTACTGCCCACCTCCAATTTTGGTGTAGTTTCATTTATATTCACAATCACATTAATTGTGTCTATTGTAGTTTCCTAATTCATGGTTGTAGAGTTTGTAGGCAAATTTACATAGAACCTATGATGGATTTTAAACACACTAACAATTAGGTTATCATGTGCCAAAACAATTGTTGTTGATATGTTGATCAACTTTGTTAAAACAATTTATTCTTCCCATTGGATATTGTTATCCTCCTTTTCAAACTTTTTGTTCTCTTCATTGGATGTAAAATCTCCATCTTCCCCTTGTCTATTGTTTGTTGTTGTATTATTAATTGTATACAAATTGTTAAGGTTTGTTTTTTCATGCATTGTTGTAGGGTTTAGTGGTCAAATCCTTGTTATTCTAACAACCCCTAACAAAATGTTTTTCTTGGTGAGGGACAAGTCTAGGGCTTTCTCTACCCAACTAGCCAAAGTTATTTTGTCTAGTTTAATATAATTGGCCAATTTACTAGCCATTGCATCATCTCTTTCTTTTCTAAAAGTTGTTTTAAACGATTTGAAGTAAACAACATCTAAAGGTCGTGGTGCATGGCTAGTATGATTAGGTAAAGTTATCATATTCAACCCAAAAGTTTGTGCATGCTCAATTGCTTCTAGTGTGACATGGGATCCATGTCCATCTAAGATGAATATATGATTACTTAATTAGTGAAATCCCACCTAGTATTGACCTTTTGAAGAAAGACAATAATTCCTTGAATAGGAAACCGGTCATCCATGCCTTAGATTACATAGCCATACATTATTTTTGTTTGCACAATTTTGTGTAGTCATGCCACATCTTCTTTCCCCTAAATATGTAAAAGCTTAACAAATATATTCCTATAGTGTTGACAACGTAATTGACAATTGACCATTCTTTTGATTTTGGTATGATGTTTTAAACTTGTTGTGAATTTTGTTTGGCTAGAACTTTAGCAGATAATTACCTACCTACTTGTATTTGTGTTTCGTCTAAATTCCAAATATGATGTGCATCATAGTTATGTTTGTTGTACAAACTTTGTAAGTTGTAGAAGCTTTCACATGATTGTGAGGTTTGCCCTTGTGTTCTATTAATTTCCAAACTTCAGTTTACTGAATGCTAAGTTCTAGGTGTCAATGTTTGAACCAGGATCACTAGGAACTTCCTAGTACTCCACACTTGAATGGTGTAACTTTGGTTTGAATTACTTTTGCAACTTTCATCTTCAACTATTGCAAGGTAATTAATAACCCCACTTTCTACATAGCTATATGTAAGCTACTACTTCATCTTCATTTTCTATGAATACACTTGTTGGGCCACATTTCATGGACCTTATCTTGCCATTTAGGTGATATGACAAAAAGTTACAAGTTTATTTGCTTGCTTCAATGATGTTATCCCACTTTCAATTGCATCCATAACTTCTTCTAGCACTTTGTTAATCCATTTACCTCTTTTCAATGATTGTGATGCACTTGTTAACTTTGCATTGTTTTTTTCTTATGTTTGGTCCATAAGGAGGAACATTTTTTTTTGTTTTGTGCAAGATGTTGGTTTGAACCATTCTACCTCTTACATGGCATAATCAACATCATTGTGCTTTAGGACCTCCCAACCCTACTTTCCAAAAAGTTGGAGGTGTGCACTTTGCCCCCGCAAGAGGTATGAATTTGAACTTCCTGAATTTGTCCCAAGAAGCAAAAAAAGAATGTAAGTTTCAATGCATATGCCTCTAGTTCTAGTGAAAAGTAATAAGTGCATTTTTTTTTTGGAATGATCCTAATTTAAATTCTAGTTTGTTATCTTTGTGTAAGTAATGGGTGTGTAGAACAAATTACACTTCCTCTATGCTTGAAGAAACCAGCCTCTCTTGTGATTCATTGCATTATAGTACTTAGGAACTATGGAACTTTGTACCCAATGATAATATTGAAACTTTTAAAACTTCTAGTTGTAAAGCTAATATATTATGGATCTTCTTATTTGTACATTTGATTATTGTTCTTATGCATGCTCTAGTTGTGTATAATTTTTTTATTATTGTAAGGTTAGATTTGTGCTCTGGAAGCTTTTGTGTTTCTTCCTTTATTGTTGTGACCTTTTATATGTGTTATTGTAACCTACTACCTCAAGATCTAATGTACGATCCTCTACTTTGATGTCTTTTGAATCTTGATTTAACCCATATATTTTGCAAATTTTATGAATGACTTGAGAGTCACATTACTTGGTAAATTTGACATGTTGAAAGAATGGAAATGACTTGACAAAATATTATTTGTATACATGTTTAGAACCTTGTGAAATAGTTATTGTTTTGGGAGGAATGCAACCAAGGCAAAATTGGGGGGAATTTGGAAGTGTTACCTCTTTTAATATGTTGATTTCAAGATCTATTAAAACATAATGAGGTTTTGCATATTTATGGTTAGTTGTGTGACATTGTTTAATGTTCCACATAAACCCCATCAACAAACATTATTTCTAGACCCCAACCTTGGGATTTTATAAAAACATTTTAATTCATCCCCTAAATGAAACAGTTTAAACAACCCATTATATGTTTTTCTTCATTTTACCCTTCACCCTAAGGCCTATCACCAAACTAATTTTTCCTAGCCCAAATATGGGATTCTGCAAACCAACCCATGGCATCTCTAGACCAAACCTTTTTTTTTTTTGTTGATATTCAACTTTTCATAAATTTCTTGCCATTTCACCACCTACCACCAAACCTTTCCACATTCTTAATGGACCAAAAAGTGTGCAAACAAGAGTAATTTCATGCCTATAACCAAACTTTAAAAACACATCATAATCATATACACAAAAACTCCTAAACAAAATTACTCATATTAGAACGTTTGGTCATAGGCAAAATCCAAAACACTCATACAATTGTGATTGTTCTATAACGAGCAACCTCTAACACTATATGGGTGTTTAGTTATAGGCCTATGTTCAATGATGGGCCTCTTTACCCTAGATGAATTTCACAACACAAAGACACACACCAAAAAAAATCACTTGTTAGGCAAGGTCCCATTACTAATCATTTTAGTACTTACACAACTATATTTTTAATAATATCGTGTTTTTGCACTTTGAAACGCACCAAGGTTGAATTTAACTTGCCATTAATTCAAATGTAAATAGAAATGGGAGAATGGGAATATCATAAGGAAAAATAAATAAATATAAAAAATGTGCATGACATGTTTTGGGGAAGAAAAAAAAATTGTACATTAATGGTTTTTGGGAAGGAAAAAAAATGGACGTTAGAAGTTTGGGGCAAGGAAAAAAATGAAGAGACATGACATGACTTGGGGAAGAAGCCCACCCAATTTTTTTTTAAATGCACATGATAGTTTTTGGGGTCTTAATTTTAGCCACAATGGTTACTTCCGTTTCTGTTTAAACCCCTTTGAGGTTAATGATTGAGAAAATGGTTGGTTATCAAAAAGGGTCAAATTTAGGTTATTCACATCTCAAATTTAGGTTATTATTTGTAATTCACCTGGGCAGTTTGAAATTGGTTAATAACTAGACAAAAATCCTACCCATGTGGTGAAACCCTTTGTACTTTGTGTTGTTTTGATGAAAACCCAAAAATAACCCTTTTACCTTTGAGATTTTTTTCTAAACTAATTTTTTATTTTTAAAAATATTTTTTACATTTAAATTGCAATTTTTCATTTGGTCACAAGTCCCCAATTTTAACTCCACTTCTATTCCCATTTTAATTTTAATTTGATCAATTCATGCTAGCAATTGTCATAAATGAATGCATGGGGAATGAAGGTTTTTGGTGATGAACTTTATTTACAATAACCTACATTGACACTACACTAGATGATTATCAGGTCGAATATTTCAAAACTCATCCTTAAGCACGACCAGTGAATATTATAAAAGAATCATCATAGAAATTGATAATTGTAAGTATTACTCAAACAATCAAATTGACATAACAAATGGGTCATAAAACTTTTCCAAATCCAGTTATTTATACCCTATGTGTAACATAAAAGCTAATTTCACAAAAGCCTTGCTTTGTTAGTTATTTAAACAAGGGGTGTGCCACACCGTGTCCTTGCCATTTGCATCAAAAAGTACCTTAAGGCAAAAGAAAAATTATGGAAACTCAAACATTTCACCATGCAAAAATAACAATCTTCAAAAAATCCTTCAAAAGAAACCAAAATCCTTCAAGATATTATAATTTTATACCTAATCTCAAGTTTAAAACAAGCCGAAATATCATCTTTCAAAAATCCTCATATAAAAATAGACTTATTATTACCTAGGGGCCAAAATTCCTTAAACTACTATACTTTATAATGAATCTAAACACAATATCCTTGCCTTAGTAAGTAGAGCCCAAAAGTAAGAATTGGCCAACATTAGTTTTTGCTACATATAAACTTAACCCTTTACATGTGTTCTAATGATCTACCTTTATTTCTCTTTTTGTAGTAACCACCTATTATCCTTCGTACATATAGGACCTATTATTTCCAAGATAAGTTACCAATGTGAAACCCCAAATCATCATTTCAATTGGGTTTATTAACGGTTAGGGTGAACCAACACCCGTGGTAATATTTTTACCTTTTTGAATGAGGCCTTTTTGTGGGCTTATTAAACCTAAAAAATGCTAGATTTCAACTAAAAGACCTTGATTTAGTCTAAGCATGGGATATTTGTAATATTAGAAATAAAATTTTAATGGGTTTTGGGAACTTTATCATGGTATTGTATCCTAGGAGGGGGTTTGGGACTATGAAGATTAATTTTTGATTAATCCCTTCTAGCACATAGGTAGACTATCAAACATACTTTAAAACAACACTTGTAATATTCATCATTCACATGATTTCCAACATGAGACTTTGCACTCTTTTCAAATATCACCTATGTGCTTAAAATTGGATATTTATTTGAGAACTACACCCCAAGGGAGTTCATCACATGCGCCTAAAAATTATCTTTTATGGGGATCACTCACCAAAAGACTATAAAATTTTCACAATGGTATTCACAATCATCTCCACATTTTATTTTTTTCAAGGCTTCCTATTCACATATGATGTTTTTACAAATTTTGATCCAACTAATAACATGAAATTATTGAATGTAAATTATGAACCAAAAGCTCCAATCTCTACCCCTTATATACTTGAAGGAAAGAAATGGATGAATAGTCAACCACATTCATTTACATTTATTCCCCATGTATCAAGTCCACATACTTGACCTTCCATTATTACAAATCCAAAATAATTATTTAAGTTATTATAATCAACCCTTATGCCCCTAATCAAAATATTATCCTTTTAGGGCCCATGAGGTTCATTATTTTATTCCCTATTTTTATCCATATTACTACCCCAACACTTATATTATTATTTGTAATTACTAATAGTTATTTTGTTGTTATAGTACCAACACTAGTTCATCATGGTAAAATCCTCAACATTGGTTCCCCATGGTGTTCATATTGTAGATTTTAATGCAACCTCCCCACTTCTTCTCTTTGTGGCCTATTTTTCAACCTTTGTTTTATGATAACAGGTCCAAACACACCCCCTTATTTGGGCTTGTACCAATGTTTATCACATCCAACATAAAATGTTAATGCATTTTTGTTGTGACCCTAACTTTAGGCTTACGATCAAGGCAAGGGCTTGCAAAGGTGCAAGTCGAAAGTGAAGACGAAAAGTCACATTTCATATTCACAGGAGTGTAAGAGAGTGTGAGGGAATGAACCCACACACTCCCAACTGGGCTCTCACTTTGGGAATTGAAGTTTCAATGGTGTCTCAAATTTTCGGAAAGTGATTTCAAGGGTCAAAACTCACTGGATTAAAAATTTCATTATATCATTGCAAAGCTCTTGATACGTACATGTTTAAATGGGTTTGTATGACCAATTTGAGTACTTAAAACACAAGTTATGGCCAAAAGAAGGGTTGGGAGTTAAACCACCAATTTAACTCCTAACCATTAAAAGTCAGGAATTGCCTTGATTTACTTGCGTGCATGTGATGTGTCACATATCATTGGAAAGCTCTAAACAAGGGCTACAACTTTGCTTTAGACTTCACCTCAATAAAAGGTCTTCACAAGAAGTTATTGCCCTCCAAAGTGCCAAAAGTATCAATTTGGAGAATTTCGAGACTCCCAACTTGAGACAAAATGACATTTGGATGTAAGATTCATGGCTAATCATAAATAATATTATAAGGGGGAAGGTGGTGGCTTCCCCCAAGTATGGACCATGGTGAGTATGTGTGCTTGTGGTTCATTTGTGCATCAAAAGTGCTCCAACTATGCATTAACCAACTTGTTATTTGGTTTGTGCAGGTTTGTGTGAATAATTGACACACTTGTCACTCATCCTAGTCCCCATTTCAAAGCTCCAACACGTTATTCTACTTTGGAAGTGCTGCAAGTTAAGGAACGTATCCCCACTCCTTCTTTTGATGTTTTCATCTTCGAATTCGCATTTGAGTCTTACAAGGAGTTTGGGGTGCATCAATTCCACAACATTGTCCATAAACATGAAAAACATGAAAAATTGGATAATATAAAGTGAGAGATTTTTTTTAATGTCATTATTTGAACCAATCATTATGGCTAATCAATTAAAAATAGTTATTATTGTGTTAGGCCTTGTTGAGACTATTGTAGGGTGTGCAAATTTACAAGTTTAAACTTGTGTTGGCCAATTTTTGATTTTAAAAAAAATTATAAATAAGAAAAAATATAGATTCTTTTGTTAGAGTGGAAGATTGTTCAATTTTTGGTCGAAGGATTATTTTTGAAAATAAAAACACATTTGGATCCAAGTTAGGGTCCAATTTATTTTTTAGTTATTGGTTTTTGGGTCAATAATTCTAGGTTTTATGAAACCTATTAATTATAAATTCAAGGCTAATTATAAGTTTTAGATTTTTTTAAAAAAAAACTATTGAAGTTGCATTTAAATTCCTATTCTTGCTTAAGGAATGTGGATGGTGGCCATATTGTGAAAGGATGTTATTGGCTCTTGTTTGCCCTTGGGATTTTAGTCTAGTGAAATCCGAATTTTGACATTCAACTCACTGTCCTCATTTATTTTAGCTTTGGTGGGTGGTTTGGCTTTAACATCTGTATGGCTAAACCAAGTTTGACCTTATTTAAAAATTATATTGCACCCAAAGTATTTGTGTAAAGGTAATTTTAATGTTGTTATTGGAGATTCCTTTATAAACTAATGTTTAAACTTAAAACAGAGGACCCTAGAACCAAAAAATCTTGAACATTATTTAAACCAAAGTCCTTAATCCCTACCACCTTATGACCCAAACCCTATAAAAACCCTATGACCCAAGGGTTGGGTTCAAGTTGACCAATGCAATTCTTAAACTTGGACGCAAACCCAACCAAAAACTCGTTTTCACTTTATTTAAAAGTTGTACTTCATCCAACATATAATTTATATGCATTTTATTGTTGCCATTCAACCTACTTTAAGGATTCATTTTAAAGGTCCTAAAAGATTAATGAATGTGTGATATTCATTGATTAACATGACTACATCAATAATAATATATTGACATTGATAATTTGTATCATTTACAAAGATAACAAATATGAATTTAAAATTTTAAAATAATATTTATAAAATAATTTCTTTGCAAATGAAGTAATTAACTAGATGATATGAATATCATAAAATTCGTCTGAACATGCTTGAAGAATTAATCCAATTTTGTTTGACGAGGTTTTTTTAATGTCAAATTTCAAAAATAATTCAAATGCACAAACATTATTGATAAATAGCATAATTTCATTGGGCCTTTGTTTCAAGAATTGTTTCAAAATATCAACTACATTAAAAGCATTTTATTGGGCCATTTTGAAACACACAAATTCTACCCCCACATGATCATTGATACAAGCATTTTTTTTTCATCAATGAATTTATCCTCAAGTGCAAGCATCTTCCTAATTGTTTCATCAAGGGGTTGATAAGGATTATTGAGATCAAACTCCAACTCATAGTTGGCAAATTTTTGAACATCCATGGTGGGAAAAATTCCACTATCTAAAAATAATAAATTAAGAATTTCCATAAAAATAATAACTTTATCTAGCTCTTTCTTCTACCTCATTGCTTCCTCTTCATTCTAAAAAAGAACAAATAAAATACAAGAATGCTTCCAACAATTTTGAATGTCAATGAACTTATTCCAATGTGCCAAGTTTTCTCAAACATGATTGTAGCTCTATAAACATCAATTTCTAAACTTTTGTTGTCCACGAAACAATCAATCTAATGTTAGATCAGTCATTTTTTTTATTGTGCTTTGAATGATGCAATGATTCAAACATCCATGCGTTGAAAATGACTTATTATATTTAGAGGCAAAAATGCAAGTTGTGTAGCTTGTAGTCGTGAACTCACATTAGGCACTTGATGACCAAAAAAATTGACTACCAAAAGTAAATTTTTAATTTTTACACACCAATGATCCTCCTAAATCAAGAACAAACTTTTCAAAGACAATTGTGATTATTTTATTAACATACCATAAGATGACAAGGTTTTGTGGGTTGAAAATGTTCCTATGATTGAATGCATGAGGCTTCAAGTATTGGTTGACAACCAAAGGAAAAAAACATCATTGTTGCATCAACATTTGCAGTAAATGTCATAATAACATGATTACAGTTGTACATAAATTGTAGCAAAGCTTCAATCTTGGACACTAGTAGTAGTTTGGAGAATGTATGAACAATAAGATTAGTTCGGTGGGCAACACAATACACCCTTAGCATGAAGGGGGCATATTTTTCCTTCGATTTTATGATCACATTAATCTTAGCCCCTTGAAAAATTAACATACCATCAACACCAAAGTTGATCAATTTGGAAGTTAGATCAATATCAAAAAGGTTTCGATATGATAATAAACTTGCCACAATCACCTTAATTAGGTTCTTTGTAGTAGCACCAAACACCATTTGTTCCAATGTCAACAAAATAGGTATGCACTCCCAACCTTCAACCACATACATGTGAACATTAATCCACCCCTAGCAATCCACAATAATGACTTCATCAATGGACACAAAAAAAAACTTTGCTAATTGACCAACTAAACGTGTTTTTGTGAACACAAGCTTTTGCATGCATTTGGCCATTATTTAAACACTTGTGTCACTCTAGTGATGTCAATGGCTCTTTGAGATCTGTAGAAAATCAAACAATTTCTTCATGCTTTCATAGTTTATAATCGAGCACTCATGTTTCAAGAAATGATAAATTGGCACAAACTACATAGATTTGCATTTGCATTCAAAATTTGATTCAACTTGAAGATAATCAAGAACATAATTTTTACCATGTAATGTTGTAAACTAATGTTTGTTCTTGACACATTGGTTTGTTGAATTAAGAATATACCAACCTTTTGTGACCCTTGGCCTAGTTATAAGAGCCTTTTAACAACATGTTTGTTTTTTAAGGTTGTCAAACTTGGGGATAAACAATTTTTTACGTTTCTTTACATCAATACACATTTTACATCTAACCATCAACAACTTACCATTCAAACCAACAATGTTTTTGCCCAAGTCAATTTGTCAACCCAAATGTTTTGAGAAGTTGATTAAGTTCCCATTCAAGCTTCCTAGGTTACTTGTAAGCACCACAATTTGGGAAAACATAAGCTTCTACCCCAACACCAATAATGTTAAAGGAAAAAGTTACATACATTGATACATCAAGGACTTCAAGGTTTTGTTACAATGCAGCAATTGAACCATGCCCGGATGATTGATTAATGGTAAACACATTGACAACATGTTTGAAAAAATGTTGGAATTAAAAATTTGATGGAGGTTTCAAGGGAACCATACTTCAAATTGCAAGCACAAAACAAAAGTTCATCAAACTTCAACTTGCACAGAATGTAGGATGCAAGGAAAAACTTACAAATAATTTGTTGTTGATAATTGTTTGCTTGTAATTTTTCAAGCTTGCAACGTTACACAACAACATTCAATTCACAAGTGACGATAAAATTAATGAGCATGAAAATAATTTAAAACCCAAGTTATATTTGATTAGGGTAACTGTCAACATACTTGGGCATGTGTAAATGTCATGAACTTGAACCTTATCACACTAGTGCAAGTTGTAGCAACACAATAGTTCAATTGTTTTATCATATTTTCACAAAAATGTCTGTTGCATTCTAGAATTTGACAATCGACATCCACAAGCAGTAGTTTGATTTTGTATCCATTTTGAATCATGCAACAAGGTCTAAGTAGTGAGCACCTTGAAAAAAGCTTTGAGGACAAAATCAAATAGAATCAAAATCCAAATGCTTCAAAACAATACAACTTGGTGTCATTCCAAAGTCCTAAAAATTTCAAATCAATTTAATAATCATGTTCAACAAACTAAAAAATCATTAAACCTTCAACCTTGCATATAGCATCTGATTACATACAAATTCATAATAACAAAAAGGGGTGGTGAAACTTTGAATAAAGCTTTTGCCAAAGGTGGCAAAATGCAATGAAAGACAATAAAAAAAGAAGCTATACATGATCAAAACCTAACATCCAAGAGTTCACACAAATTGCAATTGGCAACAACAAATTTAAGTCATCCATTGAAATGTTGGCCCTAAAATCTAAAATGATGTCAATTCTTGATGAATTTGGTGAAATTTTTAACCTAAAATTATAACAAGGATGTCAAATGCCAATTTTATGGATTTAAAATATGCAGAATTTCACCATTACAAAAAACTATGCGATCATCCATAAGAAGATTAGAAAAAGTGACTATCATCCTTAAGAAGATTTAATCAAATCTAGCTATACATCAAATACTAACTATAAATCTTTAATCATCTTTTTGTATTTGTTGTTGCACACTACAAACCAAATTATAGAATCTTGCAATCTTTACTATTTTTTTCTCACTTATGGTAATTTCAAAATTTCAAAATCTCACTTATTTATTTATTCATTTTTTGGTGAAAATTTTCCAATGAAAAAAAAACTTTCATTACCATGGTACATGGGCCAATTCGACAATCCATTGTCTAATATTAAATTATTTTCAAAAAATCAATTCTAAATTATTTTAATATTCAAAAATAGTAATTAAATAATTTTTGCATATTTCAACAATGATGTAAACCATCCGTTTTCAATCACTTTTCATCAACATGCATTGGCACCCTTCCTTTCTTGTACATTTTTGACTCTTCAGTCTAGACGAGTTCAAACCCAAGAGCTGAAAAAGCCAAGGTTTCCATTAATGACCACCCTTTTTTGTCATCGAAACAACACATGGTACTATTATTCAGTTAGAGTTACAAAGTTTTATTAAACTTTTGATGTGTTTTGCTAAGATTTTTTTAGAACTTTTGACATACTTACTATATATTTATCAAAAAATTCTAAAATTTTGTAAATTATTTGATTAATGTTGAACTGGCCTAAGTATTACAGTATTACATCCGACTTTATACGACCTAATCCTAGTGGTCGGCCAGGGAATATTATGTTTGGCTTGTGATGGCAAGTCACATGTTGCTGCTAACTGGTAAGAGAAAGAATGCACCCAACAAAATCACCTTGAATGTTGTGGAGACTTCTAATAGAAAATTGATCAAACACTCATCAATACTTTGTAGTTAAAATCTCTTTATGTGTCCATATATACTAGTGGGACCTTGTGCAATTGGCCCAAATATACAATAAAACTCCTTTAAGGTCACTCATCCCATATTGCTCTAGTCAAATTGGGCTTAACTTTTTTTTATAAAAATGACACTTTCCTAAATTTTATTTACTATTTAGAGAGAGAAAGAAAACTTTAGAATCAATATGTTGTGCTCTGGTAATCCAAAAATTGTGAAACAACAAATGTGCACATTGCCTCATCAAGGGCTTTTTAACACAATAAAAACAAAATTGAGGGCCCATGGTTTCGAAGGGTTATAACACAATCACATTCAAACAAACAAACACCTATCTTAATATATTGATTAGCCACAAAGAACTCCAAAGATGGACCACAAAATAATCTTTACACATAATATATTTCATGATTTATTTGAAAACATTGATTAATAGCCCACCAAAATTATAAAATTTTGGGTAATGTCACTACTTACAATCCCAAAAGAAATGCAAACTTTAGTGGTGGGAGGATAACCTGGCCCATGACCACAATCTCCTCCATCACCCAGTGCCCAATGCCCACACACAATTATTAAGTCTAACACATTCCTACAGGCTATGTGTACCTTGCTAGTACCCATTTACAGTTGTGTTCATTATTGCACACAGTCCTCTCCACTCTCGTCCCATGTACTATTGATGCAGCCTAGAGGCTAGGAGTGGAAGATGGTGTGGGGTTCGTAATCCAAGGTTGAATAGAGTTATCCGAAAAGTCACCCTGCCTCACCCTGCCTTTGGGCCTGCTTTCACCCACTATCCCCCCTTTCAGGTGGTATCCGCAAAGTAAAGAAATTTTATTAAATCTCAGTATGAAATGCTGAAACTCAGCATCGAATGCACAAGGTTTGAGACTAATTATAGTAGTTGTACAGGTAGGAGCAGTGAATTTATATGTAGCAGCGGTGGAGGCGCTCAGAGAAAATGAAAGAGAGGATGAAACTCAATTTGCCACCAAAATTGCTGGAAACCAGCAAAACTAGACTGGGTCCCAGTTATTTCGTTTTGTAAAATTTTCATTCCCAGTTGCGTATTTGATGCCCTAATATGCCGAAACTGGCAGTTCTCGCCCCCTAATCGCGGGACTTTACGGATAACTCTAATAATTACCCTTTTTTCCAACTTTTGATCTTTCCTAATTTGTAAGTTTAAAGATCATGCACATGGTCATAATCTTCATCCGGATTGAAAGAAGATATGCAAGAAGCAAAGAGTGTGTAGCCTACCAGATTAAGGTAGGAAGGAATCCACTAGTTGATCTGTGATGGGTTAGGGCAACCTCATACCGCTTAGAACACTATTCACCGCAAGTATTTTTTTTAAAGGATTTTGTTTGTAACCAAAATGGTGATCATCAATAGGAAGATGTAAAAAGTGGCAATCATTTATAGATTTACCCAAATCTTACTTGAAAAACCATATGAGAAGTACAATTTTGTAATCATCTTTATATATATTTGGCTACATGCTGAAAACCAACTCCTCACTTATGGCAATTGAAAGCCTCCAAAATCACTTCCTTTTCAAGTTTTTCTTTTCCCCCTTTTTGGCCAAATTTTGCCAATATAAAAAAGGCTGCTCACCACTGCAACTTTCAAGAAGCCCTTAAACTCTTGGAACTGCATGTGGACCAGAGCCTACTTTTCCACTATTTGGTTTTTGTTGGCCTTGCCTAGCAAGGCAAGGATATTGTGTTTAGATTCACTATAGAGTATAGTAGCTTAAGGGATTTTAGCCCCTAGGTAATAGGCCTATTTTTATATGAGGAGTTTTGAAAGATGATATTTTGGATTGTGTTGAAACTTGAGATTAGCTCTAGAGTTATAATATCTTGAAGGATTTTGGTTTTGGAGGTGTTTTTGAAGCTTGTATTTTTGTATGTTAAGAGTTTTCATAATTCTTCTTTTTCATTAAGATACTTTTTAATGTAAATGGCAAGGCCACTGTGTGACACAACCTTGTTATTTGATGGACCTCCAAAGGCAAGGTGGAATGGGCCTCGATTATCAGGACATTACATTTAGAATGGTGTCCTAATTACCATGACCTCCAACCAAATTGAGGCCCTCCCTTGTACATAAAAACCTCCTAGATTTTTCATAGTGTATTTGGAGGTATGCAAAACCTGCTATGACATTCTGGCAAACAAATGGGCCATAGGTGCAGGCATTCCATAGACCAAAATGCCCAGTGTGCCAGCTTTTTTTTTCTTGTGATACCTGGTGAGAACAGGGGCCACAGTGAACCAGCGCCCACTAGTGCACCATGTAGGATGGATGGTAAGTGGTTAAGAAACAGTTTTCTGTTGGGGTTCCAGTTCCCCAGTTAACCATGGTAGTTAAGCTCAGTTGCTTTTTTAAACCAAATATTTACTAACAACCTACAAGCAGGTTGTTAGTAAGTAGGTAGGTAGTAAAAACAGCCCTTAACTATGTATAATCCATCTGCTTACCTAGAAATTACTTATTTCCTACCTATTTACCTATATATATAGGGCCTATTTTCTTCAAAATTGGTTCCCAAGGTGAAATCAAATATTAACTCAGTTGAGGTTCATTCACAACCAAATAATAACGGGCATCCAGTGGATGGTGCACTGGCTCCAAACAGGTTCCCGGATATGGGAACTAAGGCTACCACCCTTGTATGAGTGCCCTCAAACCCTATGATCCCAACTCTTTGACTCTATGTTGAGAATGGGGTGTATGGCTCTGGGGTGGGGGCATTCCTAAAATAAGGAGCCTAGGATGAGGTGGGATTGAATCTTGCCTTGCATTTTGGGAATGTCTCGCAAACCATCGAAAAGCACAATGTAAAGGTTAACATGAACCTAAACATATGTACAAACCTTTCAACAAATTCTTCTGTTTAGTTGGATAACACATAAGATCTTGTGACGCATTTTAGAAAATGAAATGCTTGCTCTGGCAAGTATTTCAAAAAACGAAAATACCCCATTTAATTCTTTTACTCTTTCTTTTTCTGTGATAGATGGTGGATATTCTATAGATACCCAATGGGTATCATGGGACAAAAATCAATGAAAATCTATTGATTTTACATTGTGTTGTGCCCAAGGGCCAAAACATTCTCAAAATAATGGGCCCTTGAGGCTGGATGGGGGCCTATTATTTTGGGAACACCCCAACCCTTGTGTATTGCCCTACATAACTCATGAGGTGTAGGAGTGGGAGGGATCTTACACTTATCTTTCACTTACACCCACTTAAAGTATAAGTAGGTGTAAGACCCCTCCAATGAATACACATAATATTCCTCCTGTTTTCTAAGAGGGATATTCATGGATATAAGTTCAAGTACATTAAGAAATTTCTCCAAGTGTTGTACAAGTTGCCAAAGGCTTAATGGTCATGGTTTGAAGTCACATAGGTCAAAATTTCTGTGTTCCCATTCCTCTTTTGAAATAGAGCTTCAAGCAACCACTACAAGTATGATGTTAATTCCATTTGAGTTTGGAGAGTTAGCTCTCCAAGAGTTACTCAATATTTCAGAGTCTTGATTACTGTAGGCTGTGCCCTTGGCCCAGGTTTGAACACATTGAGGGCTCGACAAATTTTCCCTTCCAAACCCCATTTTTTGCAATTTGTTTAAATCTCCAGCAACAACATCCACTCAAAAATCAATATCTTCCACACCTTAGCTCTGAAAATTGTGAAATAAAATTTATTAAATTTGATTTGCTGAGGGCTTTCCAACAACACCAAGAACACCCCCCAATTCCAATATAGTTTCCAGTTTCGATTTTATTTAGTTTTCATTGAGAAAATGATTCCATAATCAGTAGCTTCCACACCATAGCTCCAAAGAGTCTCAAACCAAGTCAGTGCTCCCCTACTCATTCGAGAGCTTGCTGAAGATACCGAGAGTGCAGCATGACTGGGCATGGTTTGGGAGATCTCAGCTTGACAAAACAAAACAAACAAACTACCTTGCTTGCTTCATGTATAGATGTCTAGACTCAGAATTTCTCCTTGATTGACCTAGTAGTCACACAGCTCCAGGGGAAAAACCAAGGGATATTATGATTAACTTAAATCAAGTCATGTGAGGAAGAGAATTTGGTGAGGCTTCTCAGTGGATAGGTATGAACTGTGAACTCGTTTAGCTTTGAGTGTGCAAACAAAAGCTTATAGCAGGTCAACTAGCAGGAGTAAAATGGCCTGTAAAGTGTACTTTGGATGAAGTACAAACATCCAATAGTATGACATTGGGTTTGGCCCTGTAAATTTGCACATGGTAGAGTAGTCTCCAAAAGGCCTAGTAAAACAAAGACTACTCTTGATTCAATGGCCATAACGAGACTGCGGTGAGGGCATTTAAATAGTCTTTCGCCGATTATTCTCTAATTTTTCATGTCTTTGGGGTAGGAGGGCGAATAATGAACACTCTATTTTGGATGTGATAAAGATTGGTAGTGGTTCCAACAGGAGGTGTGGTGGAGCTGCTCTTAGTGTACCACCTGTGAAGAGGGGTGACTTAGACCATCTCCAGCAGTGCTCATTACATGATCCTAAATAGTAAAATTCGATGAAAAAATAAAATAAAATGCCGGTTTGGCTTAGTATAATTTCAGAGTTTGAGATGGCTGGTAAAAGGTGCAGTAATATTGGAGAAACGAGTCATAAATATGATATGACTGGTGCTCAATGTTTCTGATTGGCCCATATGCTGATTTGTGCAGGTGCTTTGCTATTAATAGTCCCTCATTATTTGCTATCCCTGTTTGAGTTTGATTGCTCTAGTCTTTACATTTCAGGTGGCCTCTTGAGGCATGTCAAGAGTGCTCACCCTCATGCCAACTTCATCTCCCAAATTAGTCATGTTGCTTTGTTTTTGCAAATGTCTTTTTTTTTTTTTTTTTGGTGTGTTCCACCCTAGTTTTACCTCTCTTACTTCTTGGGGTTGGCTTCAGGTTCAATTAAACTTTATTTTGGGGTTGTTTGAAGTTCATTTTGTGTGTTTTCAATTGTTTCATAGAATCCTTTAAATCATCCAGGACAAGGTTAAGCAGGCTTTTCATTTATCCCTTGATCAAGTTGTTCGAGATCCAATGGATGAGTTAACATGTTTCTTTTTTCTCCTATTACCATGTGGTTGTTTGCACACTATATTCAAAGAGATTGTTCAAATCAACAAGAGGTTTATGTCACTTTAGGAGGTTTATGGTGGGTGATTAGTATTTTCTTCAAAAAGAATCTTTTTGTGCTTCATGTGCTCCCTATTCCCATCGTTCATTGGACAATTATTTGATCATTCGTTTTCAACAATGTTTAATTTTGGGTAGAGTTAGAGAGTATAATCATGTTGTTAAGGTTCTTCAACCCATGATGGTAACTATTCTTTCTAAGGACACCATTGTAACTTTACATCACCTACACCCCCTACCATCAAACCATGTCCTTCCATTTGTTTTTTACTATCAGCTTGAATACACCTTTGTCTTAGATAGGACGTTGTTTGCACAAGCTTTAGTCATTATTTCCCATTTGTCTTTCGATGGGCTACATGGGATGGTTTATGAGCATCTTTTGGGTTACTTCATACCAAAGTCCCATCCTTAGGATTTTCAAAATTATTTTAAATTGTTGTTATTGTTGTTCATGGTGATAATCCTAGTTTACTGGTTCTAATGCTAGGGGTTAGCATATTGTTGGCAATGGCAAAGGACATTGGAGGTTTTCATTTTATTGCCGTAAGCAAGACATTTTGTCGATTTATTAGTTATTCCATTGTCCTATAGTTTCAAATGTTATTTTAAGAACACCTATCCCCCCATTAGTTCGAAATTTTGACCCTTGGAGATTGTGAGACCATCTCTTTTAGCATCAAAATTGTCGCAACCCTATTTTGAAAGAATGTGAGGATGAAACTCACATTCCCGAAATTGGGACTTGGGAGTCTTTTGGGACTCCCAAAACTTCAGAGTTCGATTGCATGGGTCAAAACACCTCGCATTGGGGCATTCCTTATATCATTAGAAAGTTATCAAAGTGTAGATGTCGGAAATGGGTTTGCATGGGCCATTTGAACATTTACAACACACATTATGGCAAAAAGAAGGCCCGGGAGTCAAACTGGCAGTTTAACTCCCGACCACTAAAAGTCGGGAATCAACCTGACCCTGGTGCGTGTAGGTGGAGTGTGATACACCGTTGGAAAGCTCTCGAGGAGAGCTACAAGTTTGATTTAGACCTCATCCCAATCAAAGGTCTGAGTAAAGAGTTATGACCTTGCAAAGTCCCGAGAGTTCAAACCGGGAGAGTTTCAAGACTCCTCCTTGGGAGTCCCGAGACAAAAAGCCAGTCAGATGTACGTGCTGTGGAGAGACGCAAATAATACTATATGAGAAAAGGTGGTGGCTTCCCTCGAGTCTAGGCCGTGGTGAGTCTTGTGAGTCCAGAGTTGCCCGTGGCTTGTCCTAGCACTAAAAGTGTTCCAAAAAGTGAACTAACCAACTTGTTGGTTGGTTTGATGCAGGTTCGAGTAAGTAACTAAAGCTTGTCACTCTTCTTAGTCTCATCCCGAAGCTTTAGCATGCCCCTCTACCCCTTCTAGTGCTGAGAGCTGGGAGCATGCTCCGAGTTCTTCACAATTCCGCTGTTTGAGTAACTTAGACCCATCTTGGGTTTAACTAAAGACTTGAGAGCGCATCAAAAACCTTCTTTGACCTACACCCTAATTAGGGCGTGATGCAAATCAATGTTGAAAATGTTTTTAATAACATTTTTCGAGCTATTATTTTTTAAGAGCTACAAGATGTTGAAGGACTTTTGGTGAACATTTTCCTTTTTATTAGTTTGTTTTATGGTGTTGATTTTTCTTTACTACTAGCATGGGTAGCATGAGGAAAGGGTCACCATTATTGTATCATCTTTCAACATGAGGTAGGATGAACATGGAAAAGGTTTTTTATTTACCTTAGCCCATTATCAAACACTTTTAGAAACCATTGTGCAAACCCCTAATTATGTCTTTCCATCCTTAGAAGATGATACACACATCATGGGCCCTATGAACGAGATTGTCTCCACTTTGACCACCTTTTGACCCAGTTAACCCTAGTTGGGCTTAAGGTCAAGGTGTCAAAGTGTAAACTTTGGAATCCATTTCGAATTTTTTTAGGCATTGAGATTCTTCAAGGTTATTCTTTGGTCATATATGGTTTACACATTTTGGGTGTGTTAATGGGTTTTCAAGTCTTTATTACATTTTTTTGGATAAAGTTTTATTTCAAGGCGTGGCGCATATCAATGATCTTCTTTTGGAAAACACAAGTTGCATTGGGCATTTTGTCGTCATGTGTCGTTTGTCAACCTTCTTATTTCATTTGGATAATTCTTCATTTTTTTTCCTTCTTGTCTTTTTTAACGAGCTTCAACAAAAGCTATTATGCATGTATGTGAAAACATCATGGGTCTAGGGTCTTGGGAGTTTATCCAAGGCCTTTTAACAAGGTGTTAGGCCCAACTATTGATATCCTTTGGTGGTATAAACCTTTTATCTATGGAAGATTGTGTCCCATTTATTTTTCTAGGTAGTGGGCCTTTGGTAACTTTGTATTTGTGCTTTAGGTTTCATATTTTCAATAAACTTGTTTTGGAGAAGTACGTTTATTAGATTAAAGGGAACCCACACCTCCTTTTGTTATTCTTTCATGCAACTAGGGATATCCTTTTGCCTATGGTTAGAGAAATGCACCTTTCTTTTGAAAATTTGATAATTATCAACACCTCAAGTCTATAGGCATCGTTGATGGACATCCATCATGACACATCCTTTAGGTCTATCTTGGAGGATGACTCCATTTCTTCAACATTTAAAACTCACATTTGCAATTGTTCAAGCAAAGGGGTAGGGCTATGGTTAATTGTTAGGCCATCTATTTGTTTATTTCACATTGCACATTTTACCTTCACCTCTATGTTGCATTTTTGTTTTAGTTTGATTCAACCTCTGGCATTTAGTCTTTTCATGTGTGAATGTGAACATGGGTTAGATGCATCTAGCACACATTTAACATGTTATTCGTTTGGAGGTTAACATATAGCCACACATGACGTCATTAAAGACATCATGTATGCCCTCGCTCAAGAAAGTGAACACATTATATGGAAAGAACGATGGTATGCCTTTACATTAGAAGTTTCATTATGAGTCCATTTCTACATGATTCATGAAGACTAAGTTTTTGTTGCCAATGTGGTGGCTATTGATTCGATAGGGGAGACAATGGCTATGAGTGTCATTAGTTGACCAGCAGGTGCATCTACAAAACTTAGTGCCATTGCTAAATTCGCAAATATAGAAGGCTCCATGATGGGCACCACTTTATTTCAATGGCCATGGAGGTGCACGACGTTCTTGAGCGTGATATGGATCATGTCATCAAGGAATGTGTTTGTCTTTTCCATAATAAATAATCAAGAGGTCATTTATTCTTATTTTTTTGCATTTAATTTTTCAAACAACATGTTAATATTACTCTTCAACATGATTTAGCCTTTACTATAAATAAGAAGATTACATTGGTGAGAGATGTTTGTTCTCGACCTTCTATTACTATTAAATCTCACGATTTGCATATAGATGACATTATAAGGGATGTGGGTGAGATAGCTTCCTACCATGACATGGATTAGCTTTCTCCCTTCTTTGGTTCTTGCGGGTGGTGCATATTTTGACCTTTATATGGCCTTCCCTTTTGTCTTCCATGTGATGGTTTTGGCCAGTGATTATTGGATTTTGTGACCCTGTTTTATTGGTAAAGTTGAATAAAAGTAAATAACCAAACTTGAATGTGAAAAATATTAATGTACGGTCACATACTAAGCACCACTAGAGATGCTCTCAGATTTTGGTTTTCACCTCCTAGTGGTTTTATGGAATCAAATGCATTTTTGATGATGTCCCATGTTTTGTTTTTATGCACTCAGATTTGGCCTATCTTCATGCTTGATGAATTTCCTCTATATCACAAGAAAACAAAAAGGGGGCTGTGGGTATCACATTAAGAAAATGAAACAACAATGGCACATTGGGCAATTTTTTTTCCAATGTAAATTTGACTAAATTTGTTAATTTTCTATTAAATCTTGCCAAATTTTGATACAAATTTTTTGAAAATAAACAAACAAACAACCAAAGAAATAAATAAATCTAGAAGCTTCATTAATAAGGAAGAAACCATAACCCCAATTCAAAGTAATTAGTTATTTTCAAGTGGAAACTAGAATCTTGCTTTTTTGGTTTTTCATTTATTTGACTAAAACAAAAGAATTCCAATGAGTTGCACACTAAGCATAGCAATCTTATTGAAATGGTTAATAAAATTAAATAAAATTATAAGTGGAGTTCAGGAGCAATAGAAAATTTTAATATTTCAATGTTTTGATATTTTTAAAAAAAAATTGAAAAGATCAGCTATTTTTTGGGGGGCATCCAGAAGATTCATCCACAAGCCTGAGAGTTTGCACTTTCCTGTGGTGCCAGTTTTTCATCTATGAGTACATGGATGATAACAGGAGAGGAACGAGCTCGGTTGTGGTCCTGGTTTTTCGTCTATGAATACATGGAGAGGGCGGAACCAGGGTTGGGCGGTTATTTGAAGCAGGAACAGACCCTGGGCGGTTATCAGGGCGATTCTTAGGATTCACAACCGGGATTCTCACACAATCAAAGACCCAATTTCGGAATATAATCACGGTTCTCAAACAAGTGAAAAACTATCAAATAAGTGACCGTAAAACTGCCAGTTCTTTACTGGTTCTTTCATGAAAACCTCGGGTTCTTAAGGTTTTAAAAATAACCAGGAGCCGCGGTTCTTTGATTCCCAAAATTTCCAGAGAACCGAAGCTGACAGTGCTCTAATTCTGAGATATTTACAGGACCGGCGGTTCTTTAAAAATAACCTCAGGGCACTGCTCGGAACTTCCTGGCGATGGTCCTCGTGGATGATAACAGGAGAGTGACAAGCTTGGTGATTTTTCGTCTATGAGTACATGGATGATAACAGGACAGGGACGACAGTTCTGTGGTTTTTCGTCTGAGTAAATGGATGATAACAGGACAGGGACAACATCTCGATGGTTTTTCGTCTATGAGTACATGGATGATAACAGGAGAGGGGCGAGAGCTTGATGGTTTTTCGTCTATCGATGACAACATGAGAGGGACGAGCTCGGTGGGTTTTCGTCTATGTGCACATGGATGATAACAGGATAGGGACGAGAGTTCGGCGGTTTTTCGTCTATGAATACATGGATGATAACAGGAGACGGACTAGAGTTCGGCGGTTTTTCGTCAATGAGTACATGGATGATAACAGGGGAGGGAAGACCTCGGAGCTTGCTGGCGATGGTGAGAGTGTCTTGCGCAGCAAGGCAAGCTTTTGCCATAGCTCTCCTCAGTGCACACGAACAATCACAGCTTGTTTTGTTTTGCTGAGCTGCGCGGACGCCGGAAATGGAGAGTGGTGACGACAGGCAGCCGTTGTTATCGGCATCGGCACCTCACTTCACAGCAACGTCTTCCCACTTGTCGGCATTCCGACCCCTTCCTGGCGCACGTAAAGCAGCTTTCATTCCTCATTTGGCTTGTCTTGTTTCTCCCTTTCTTTTCTGTCTTTTTCATCGCGTGTCTTGTTTCTTCTGACAGGATCTGAGAAAATGCATTTCAGTTTTTTTATAAAAATTCTCTCGTTTTTTTCTTTTTCCTGTACCTTGATTACATCTGAGCGTTGGCATGCCTGTCCATGCATCTTCTTGGGGTTTGTGCGGCTGTTTTGGTTTTGCACTAGCCGCACTAGTCTGGATTTGAGGTTCTATCTGTCAAGCTCTGAAGACTTTTCAGTTTTGTGGATCGGCGAAAATTGAGAATAACTGAAAGATTTGAGTAAAGACGTTTTGCTGCTGTGAAATCCATTTCATTGTGGAGATCTCCACATGCCTGGTTCCATTGTGACCGAGTCTGGTTTCATAAGTTCTCTTTCATTCAGCTCAAGGTGATCATCGGTCAAGTGTTTTCTTCTTAAGCATGATAGTTGTAAGCTTTGTGGTTGGGGCTCATAACCATTAGAAAACTGCTTGTGGTTTCAAATCTGGTTTCTCGCCAGAAGAACTTGCCCCTAAGAGTCAAACAGAAACATAAATTAATTATCTCCTCTTTGTGAAACTCTAGGGCAACAAGGTTGCTCTTACAACAGGGGATTAAGAAGTATCCACCTTGTTGCAGTAGATTTTCCATGATGGAAAGGCACTTGTTAGGTTCCTCAGTAGACAGTGCACCATTCTTCTTCTTCTTCTTCTTCTTCTTCTTGTACAAGGTTGACATCACAGTTGACAACTTTGTCATGTTTTCTTGAACCTGTGCTTGCTATTTTATTTGGTCCACTTTCTCTCTCCCATGAATGTGCCATCTCTGAAGCAATCTCCTATCTATTTGTCTCCAAATATTCTTCCATGCTGCATAGCCTGGAACTCCAACAATGAGCAATGATGACTATGATTGTGCCATGTGAGTACATGTTATATTTCTCTATTGAAACAGGACTGCTTCATGTTTGCACCTGAATCTATTTTGATATAGTTTTTCAGGCATGATGAAGTTGAAGAATTTGGGTGTGTTTTGTAATGCAGAAGAGGGTGAGGGTCAATTGAGCGAGTGGGCAGAAGGACAGTATGCAACAGGTTCATCACAAATAAAGGCCAGTGTGCCACCTGTGGAAACTGCATCACTGGCAACAGCCAATGAGATCCGAGAAGCTGCATCACAAGATCCCTACCCTAAATGGATTTATGGTGCTCTTGTCACCCCTGACCCCCCATTGCAGCAAAATTTTACCCCTGGCAATGGCAGTATTCATGGGGATTATCAAAGGTCACAAGGGCCACCACCTAGGTGAGGCCAAAACTGTAATCCCTAAGCTCAACAATTAGTTCAGCAACCATACTGCCTGTTCAAAATCTTTATCCCACAGAGGAAAATCCTCTGCCAACTTGGTGATAGCTTGTTTACAGAGTGGATAATACTTGGATCATGTTCATGTGTCTTTCTTGCAATCTGAGGCATGATCTGATGCATGGTTGCAATTAGAAGCTCAGGGCAGCAGTTTTTGGTTGTTGAATTGCAATGTGGGACTGGGAATGTGCAGTGTTGAAGGGCTACATGAGGAAGAAATCAGGGAGCTTCTGACAGACTATGTAGACAGGTATGGATGCTGGGGCAGGCGACCTGCCCATAAATGGTCCATTGAGAAAGTGGAAGACTGTAATGTCTTCATTGGCACCCTAGAGACTTTTATTGAGGAGAGAGAGGTGGTGGAACAGGTCAAGCCTTACACAGGGGGTCAGGTTGATGACAATACAGGAGCTCGTGCTCCTGGTCCTTGGGAAGTTGACATGCGGAATGAGTTTCCACTACTCTTCATTTCAAGGAAGGAAGCCATCCTTAAATTGCCTCACTCGGAATCAGTTGCAAAATGTCCAGGTGCAAACTCTTTTCTAACTCAGAGGAATCAAGATCTGCAAGCTCCATTCCCCTTGCATCTCCAACCAAATTCTGATGTCTGAGTGGTACTATCTGCTCAAATTTTCTATGTCTGTGAAGGAGCTGGGTTTCCTAACTGAAAGGCTTCTTGTTGAACTCTGACACAAATCATCCTACCTGAAACCTTGAGAGATCTACACAAGCTTTGAATCACTGAGAGTCAGAAAGATCTGGAAATATGTTGTGAGAAATGCAACCTTTCAGACCAAGCCCTGTTTAAGATTTAAAGTGAGTTGATTTGGGCTTAGTTCGAATTTTGTTGGAGAGCATGACATGACAACAAAAAATGTGCACAGATACATATGCAGACAAGTATCTGCAATATCGGAGCATCGCTCATCTTGATTTTCTGATCCTGCAGACTTGGTGATATCTCCTTAACTTGATCATAGGAGTGTTAACACTTGCCCAAAGGCTATTTGCAATTGTGTTATCATGATCTCCTGATGGCTCTGTTGGGTATACTGATGAGTGTTTTCACAGGCTTGACTGTTTTGATGAATTTTCCCAAATGCTGAATCCCAAATTTACATGTCCTAGTTGGCTGTGTCCTACCATACTTGGTTGTGCAGATTGCCATGGCCGGAAGGAGGTGGCTTGTCCATCATGTAACAAGAAGATTGAAGGGGGTACTTACAAATCATTGCAATTCACAGAGTGTCCACGGTGCTATGGCCGGGGCCTCTTAGCACACCAAGATGGCTCTGACTCCAAGTCAGTGCATTACTTATAATCTTCACTTTCCAGTTCTCTGATGTTCATTCATATGCATGGCCAAATACATGGGATGTCTTTTTGGAAGATTTTATCGGCATCTTTGCAGTCTGATTCTGCAGCAGGAGTCTTCATTCTCACAATGTCAATTGGAGCATATAAGGGCATAGCAGTGAAGGGATTTTGTATGTGCAGATGCCGTGAATGTGATGGGAAAGGAAGAATCCCCTGCACACAGTGTAATTCACGAGGATTGATCAAGTGCAAAAAATGTGATGGGTCTGGTGTCTTGCTCAAGGGAAAGCTTCTCACTGTGACATGGTTAGAAACTCTGTTATCTTTCCTGTCTGAAGTGAGAATCCTAGTGGCCTCATATTTCTAATGATAGGATTTGTATATGACATTCTTGTTTCATTTCTTTCGCCATTCTGAAAGCATTTACAATCCTTTGTCTTTTATGGAATTCTTGTGTGCTTTGGCTAGGGTATTTGCCATCACCTTAATAGTCAGGGTCCTGTTTCGCCTTGCTTTCTGTGAGTTCTGATTTATGCTGTATTTGATTGCTGCAGGAGGACATTAGTGAATAAGAAGATAAGTGCATCACATAATGCAACCCTCGTGCCAGATGAGGTGTTCCATGAAGCAAAAGGGGTGCAGCTGTATGTCAGTGAGGCATATCAGTGTCACCCTGTAAGTTTCCCAAACTCTCAAGGCCTCACAAAGCTGTCATCTGATGTAATCCGTGAGCGAAATCATGTCCCAGCCTCAGCCCGTGTAATCTGTGAGCGGCATCAGATACACATGATCCCAGTGACCCGTGTAACAGCTGCTGAGGGCAAAAACTCATTCAAGTTCTACATTGTTGGCTTGGAGAAAAGGATATTCCTAAAAGATTATCCATCTGCTTGCTGTATGGATGGTGTTTGCACTATATTGTAGAGCACTCTACTGTATGTTCAAACTTCCTACTACTTTGAGCTAATTTCTCCCATTGCGCCAACTATATCTGGTTGTTAATAGTCCTGTATACGGTAAGTGTGCTCTTATTCCTTGGGTTTCTCTTACAGAGACAATCCAATTGTGTATTGTTAATGGTTGGATCTGAAAAGGTGGGTATCTCCACATTGTACCCAAGGAATGTTCTGAGTAATGTGAAAGTATGTGATTTGCTGGACTGCAAACTTTCTGTGAATTGAATACACTGCATATCAAGTAGTTGCCAAAGAGTTTGTAAGAAATCTGTGCTGCCACTTCAGCCTGGTTTTGTGTTTTGTTGGCACTCCTTTTGTGAAGGCAATCAGAGTACTTATGAAATTTCTTAGTTCTTTCAATGGATTGGAATTCCTATTCTGTCAGCACTGCCTGCCATGAAGAGAGGTTGATGGTTGTGTCTGGATTTTAGCATAAGTAGTTGTGATCTGATGTGTAATTTGATTTTCAAAATCGATGGACACAACCCTGATGACCTGCTTATGAGGAGTGGAAGGTATGAGCATCCACCAGAGAGTGACAGTGATCAGTGATCTTTTTGTCTGCTTGGATAACCATTGCTATCAACCAACTGCAGTTAAAATCTGATGATCCTTTCCATCCCTGCTCAGAACAAATAACCTATCAGATCATGGATTCTGTTTTCATGGTGTTGATGGATGGGGCCTCACAAAGGGCAATGGATGCAGTGTCCATCCCCAAAAAGGACTTTTATGTTAAGTTCCTGATTCAATTGAAGAAAAATGGTCTCACAAGCATGCACTAGAATGGGTTTCAATGCATAGATTGATGGGATGAAATTGTTTGATGTTAAGGCTGTGACAAGGACATTGCAAGTTCAAGAGTAGAGATTTGATTTCCAATAGTAAAAAAAACTCACATGCTTTGAACTTTCCACAGTTTTAAACTATTGGACTAAAGCTCAAATGCTTTGATTTTTCCAAAGCTTCTAAACTTTTGAACTGATTCTGCAACTAGGAAGAGACTGAATTGTGTTGTGCATGAATCAGAGTCTAAGCATTATAGAACCATGTTACATGATGGTATGATATGATCTTACTTTGGAAAATTGACGTCCATTCAAAGTTCCAAAGAACTAACCAAGAATTATGTGAAGACATTTGAGAGATGCTCAAGGTACCTATTTGTAGAACTTCAAAGAGATTGACAATGTAACTTGTCCCAAGTATCTAGAAGGATGTGCAGAACAGAAATGCTTGCAGATTTGTGAAGGGCATGTCAATTTGCAAATGGTTGTGGAGGTTGAGCTGCATAGACTCATAACCACCTCTTGCTTCACTGCTGTATGATAATTATTCACTTCTTATAGGCATAACATGCAATTATGATAATTGAGTGCATGTATCGATTCTGCCAAGGCATCTTCAAGAATAAAAGGATAAAGATTGCAGTCAGCAACAAATAAAGCATATTAGGGTTCATGTTGCAGTTCACAAAAGATTCATGATCTGATCAGTCAGCGGCATTATTGATTTTCCAATTGCACAATTGCTCCTGTGTTACTAGCTCTATAATAAAATACAACTCAGTGCTCTATTTCACATGTGCAAGGAACAAAACCAAATTACAACCATCTTTGACCATGTCCAGAAATGGTAATTTTGTCGATTCCATAAGACCAAATCTAGTTCTTGAGAAAGAAACTTTGACTGCAGAATGAAACCAATCACTGGCAATGCTAGTTCCAAAATTCTATTGTTGATAATCTCGACCACTCAAGAAAAATTCTTTCACTTTGCAAAATAGATTTTCAAAAAGCCTTTGAATGGGGTTGAGATGACATTAAATGCACTTACACATAAGAGAGAAAGAACATCTCAGTTGAACAGAAAAGGCAGATATTTCTTACTCTCGGGTAAAATAACCGGCCTTCAATATCCAAAGATTTTGGGTCGCACTTTGTAACATTTTGACATTTGCACTGAAGACTAAATGGTCACTTAGCATATTTATTATTGTGGGGGTCCTTATCTCAAATCTTTGCAGTCCTCATTTATACATCCAGTCTTTATTTATAGAAAAATTTCTATAAAATAAAGAAAGGTCTCCCCTATCTAAGAAAGATGAAAACCCATACAAGTATTTGGGCAAAACTTACAAACAATTTCAAATACTGGAAATAGCCTGTTTATCACTGTACAACAGTCACAGATGACACCAAGTTAGAGAGTCAGATTCACAAAGATTACAATATAACCGCAATATCTCATGCTTAGATACTGGAAATCTATATTTTCCAAGCACCTGGATTTGAAGCATTAAGTATATCACCAGCATTTGGCGAATGTGATATGCTTTGGATGCCATCACCTGGAACATAGGTTTCAACCAAAGTACTGATAGCTTTCATAACTGATGCTGTGATGCTAGATACAATGCGCTCATGGATCCAGAAAGTAGTCAAAATCCTGTCAAGTTGTTGACCACTATCCACCGAACAAAGAAACAAAAAACTCACTCAGCCTTTTTGGCAGCAGGAGAGGCAGGTGTAGGAAGCAGTTTGGGGTGTTTTTTGTCCTTAGGAGGATGTTCTCTCAAATGCCGATCTCTGTCATGAAAATATTGCTCAAAGGCCCGTGGCAAAAAAAAGGGAATGAGGAAGCCAAACAGATTGAGAGAATAGTAGATAGCATTCAAGGCTGCCAGTCCTCTCCCAAACCAAATCCACAATTGGTCCTGCATTTCACATAACCAGAGACAAAAGTGTAACAAATGCAAGATACCTTCAACAACAACAACAACAAAAAACAGAATCTTCAAAGTAGAAAGAAGGAGTTTTTGGCCAGCACTAATACTACATGGCCATTTTATGACAGTAAGAACTGTGGTATCAAAGAGCAAACAGTCTCACAAAAGAAAACCCTAAAAAAAAGTTCCCTATCGATAAGCTTGAGATCACAAGCAATCAAGAGATACATGCATTCAAAATCAGAAAGGTGATGTGATGGTTTGAATTTAGAGATTGCCGATGCTTGTGGAAGTGAGAGAGTATAGTTGGATACCTGGTATGGAATGTCCGGGGACAATTTATTGCTGAAGAAAGTTTCAGCAACCCAGTTGACGAGGGTAAAGAGACGCCTCATGTTGTAGAGAATGGGCAGCAATGCTCTGACTGGCAGTGAAAAGATATTCAAGCCTCTGATGATGTTCTCACTCAGTACCTGGAAGGAAAGAAGAAACAGATGCGGCGTGGCTGCTCTCACTGCTTCTTGGTCGCCTCTCGCAAAACCCCCCAAGACATAAGCCAGAGGTAAAAACAAGCCTATCACAGTCCCTATTATGACGTAGAATTGGAAAGCCCTATTTCCTTTGAACAATTGGAGAGCATCAGGGTTGCCGTAGTTTGGGAACACGAAGTAGGAGAGAAGGAAGCAATAGATTGTGATGAAGATAGGGAAAACCAAGTCTAGAACTGGCACCAATCCACTTGCTGAAAACACCACAATGAAAGCCACCAGCTGAAGCTCTATGACTCTCAATGAACCCATCACTCCTCCAAGCCCTGCCACATCTCCTGCCCTTTCCTCGAATTTCTTCCCATGTTGTTCAGACTTGTCTAGCTTTAGTACCCTAGGCCCCGTCGCCAACGTCGCCCCTGACATTATTATTATGACACAACCTTGAGCTGTTCGATGGAAATCTCGTTGTGGAAAAAACCTGAAAAAAACAAAACAAAACAAAACAAAAGAACCCTGGAGATTATCAGGTGAAGATGAAGCAAAAGAGCTACTTCAGAACTGAAGACACGATCAGCAAAAACTCGGACAAGAAAAAAAATCTTCTGAAGCTCAGATTGCAGAACCCTAAGACAACGAGAATCTCGCAACCGATGGTACCTGGGGAGGAGAGGGTAGTCTACAAACGCACCAAACGAACAAGCGAGCAAGCATGGTGAGGCAAGCAATGCAAGAAGCCAAACTGACAGCTGGCAGATGCGCTGGCATCCACGTTGCAGTAGTGCAAGCTGCCTAGCTCTGGATTCTGCCACGTAACCGAAGTCTTACTGCTAGCATGGCCAAGCTATTGAAAATGATGACTTGCACTTGAATGGTAAGTAAGTTAGGGTTTAGGGTTTAACCTAACCCTGTTATTTTTTTGTCTTTTTTGTCTCTTCCTTTTTTTCCCCTTTCTGGAAGCCAAGCTTCCATATCCCTTGGCAACCCTACTGTTTTCTTTTCTCTCAAACTTTTTAAAAGAAGGGAAAAAAAATTACATTTGATTACAATGATGCATGGCTCAACAAGATTTGCAGGATGTCTCTTGACAATGATCAAGGCTTCAAGAGAACTAGCTTAGAAATGTGTAAAATCCAGTATCATGATTAAAGCATGGAATGAAATATAACTAAGATACACCCTGCATGGCTTGTGACAGAGAAATAAAATAGTTTACTTCTGTCCTTGCCCACCGGTAATTGATAAACAGAAGTTATAATTCTCAACAAATAGAAATCAACTGATCTTTAACAATGCCCACATTAGAAAGTATAAGCAAAAGTTTCATGTTCAATAGGGGAAAGACACATCCCACTTAAACAACCATGCATCTTGTAACACAATATCATTGTTTCCAAGCGCTTAATCTGAGTAACATTCCAATCTCCAAATTTGGACATTGGAAGAAGGTATTCAGACTCACTCAGCATCATGGGTTTAACTGAATCAAAAGACAATGAGTCAGTGCTTTTCCGTTCAATTCATATTTCCAGAGGTGACTTGATGTTACTGCTTCCTTTCTGAAGTCAAGCAGTTTCTAACAACAGTGTTTGAAAAACAAGTGGTACTACATTGAAGAGTTGAACAGGACATGGTGGTTTGCCCAGAGCTTCCCTTGTGAACCCTGAAACATAGCTTGTTTCTTTAGGTCAACTGGAGCAGTGTTGCTTACAGCAACTCAATAACAAAAGGGAAACCCTGAAACATAGCTTGTTCCTTGAGGTGCAATCAGAACAGCATTGCTTACAGCAATTCAACAACCACAAAGCCAAAAGCTTCTCACTAGCTCCCAAATTTTGGTTGATTGGAGTGCACTGGATTTGGAACCAAGTTGATTGCTATAGGTCATGTACCTGGTGGTGGAAAAACTCTACAGAAGGTTCCAGGATTGGCCATCTCCTTAGTGAAGCTTCAAAAGGCAACTGCAAGTATATACACTACATCTCCAAAAGGCACACAAAGGCCCAGCAAGTGAGGCCTCCATATGCAGAACCTCTACAAGTTGCAACACACAGCAGTTTTCTACAAGAAAGGGATAAATGCTTTTTGTGTATCAGAAAGTAAAGGCTTTCCTGGAAGTTCAGGGGAATCTGAACTGGGGAAGGCTACCTCATTCTGGTCTGAAAAGCTACCCCTGTGATCCACAGGCATGAAGGGGTTCACTGCTGTGTCAAACTCAAGATTGCTATTCAAATCAGTTCCATTTATTTGTCCATGCTGCACCAATGCAACCTGGTCATCATCACTGACAAATGCAGGAAAAGAGATGGACAAAGACCTCCCACCACCAGTAGACTCCATCTCCTGCCCTAAATGATGAGAGCTCACAAAGACACTGCACACAGCCAATGCATCAGCTATAGGGCGGATGATGAGAATCCACTCCCCCACTGTGGTGCAGAGCAGCACCATGAGGAAACCCAGGAAGGCCAGTAACTCAAACACCAAGTGTGTTGGTTTTGAGAGCAAAGTCATGCCAAGAAATAGCACATGCAGTGGCAGAAAAAATAGCAAGGCAGCAAGGAGCCCATAGATGTGACGTCGCAGGTATTGATTGATCACAACTCCCACCATCTGCCACCCCAGAAATAGAAAGTATACACTGTAGATCACACCAAATACTGCAAGTACTAGAATGCTTAAGAGAGGGTATTGACACACTGCAACAGTCTGGTTGTCCATCATAACCAAATCAAAAGTCATGGTGAAGTAGTTTGGCAGCCGATGGTTGTAACCCTCCTTCTGTACGCTATAGCCCCCTTTGAACTCAAAACTAGGGCTAATGACAACAAAGAAAAGTTGCAGGAGGAATACAGGCAAACAGCAGCTGAGAATGATAGCCACCACTTTGCCATTCCAAGCTTTCCTGGGAGTAAACGGCATCTTGTGAAGGGATCCGTGCACCAAGAAGAGTGCTGTCAGGAAGAAGCAAGGTTCCAGGAAGAGATTATGTAGAGACGGCACATGTTGGCTTGCCACTGGAAGCTGAAGGAATGCATCAGCCAGTGCCTGTGTCGCATCAATGGCAGCCGCAGAAGCTCCCCCATGCTCCAAAGCATGGCCAGAAAGATGAGGATGACACGGACTATCCATAGCGCATTGAAATGCAGCAGGGTGGTACGAGGACGCTCCTTCTGTATGCGTGCCTGGAAGTAGAGCACGTAACACACGCACCCTAACCCTAAGGGCACCAGCACGATGACCAGCACTAGTGTGGCTATGCCCAACACATCCACGGCTGAAGCCGTCAGGGGCATTACCCACCCTCCACTCTTCTCCACATATTAGCGCTACCTTGTCGTATCTGTCTTCTCCTTTTACCTCCTCGTCTCCATGCCACTAACCCTAAGCATCTGGACAAACGTTTCAATACGGTCCCGTTCGTCCTCGCGCTGCCTCTGGTATATAGTACCTATCTCTCCGTCAATCTCTTCCTATCTTTGTCACTCTCTGTTATCTTCTTCTGCAGCGAGAATACATCATCTCACAATACCAACCAATTCCTCAATTGCAAGTTTGCTCCCGTAAGATTTCTATGAAGTGCCGCTGCCCTCGTTTCACGGCTTCCCGTCTCCCGTAAAAAGCTAACTGTATCATCTTCTTCTACACATACTGAACATACATACATGCAACAACATCATCTTCGGAATTTCCCCACCGCCACAAACCTACCTTAACCAAACGGCATTCAAACCCTAAAAACGAAGAATCTGACGAAGCTCGCTTCACTGCCGTTTGTTTGTTTGCGTGTTCTTTCCCGAGCGCCCGCCCTTCTTGCTCGATCTCCAGTTCCCACCTCCCACAGAAGCTCGAGTCGATCATTTACGAAGACGTTAAAATTCCGACAACGATCAGCGCTACAAATTGGGAATGAAGAAACTCTTCTTGAAGAAAGGAAAAAAGAAGGAGGGATTGAGTAAGAGCTCAATCTTGTATAAAGATTTTGGTATCAAATTTCGTGAGCGAAAAAGCTATTGTCCGCGAGAGGGGGCCGACTACGGCAACTGCTATCCTGCTTCCTGCGCTTGACTTTCCTTCCGTCTCGCTTTCTTCGTATGTGGAGCTTTGACGAAGCGAGCGAGCGAGCGAGCGGGCGACGTTAGGTCGCCGGACGGGAAGATCAGGTCGACGGAGATCAGGTCACTTTGTCCGTTCATTGTGTGCTTATGGGGTTTTGGTGCAACTTTCAATGCATTTGTCCTTTTGAAAAGGGAACAAAATAGCTAAACAGGTATGTGTCTTTTGTGTTTTCTCTCTCTCTTTTGGGTGAAATGAGGACCTCATGAGGGTTAGCTCTAGAGAATTCTATGTACTTGAGACTTACGCATGTAGAGTAAAGCTTCATGAGGGTTAGCTTATTTGAGAATTATACGTGTAGGGTAAAGCCTCATGAGGGTTAACTCTTGAGAATTCTATGTACTCAAGAATTATGTGTGTAGGGTAAAGCTTCATGAGGGTTAGCTCTTGAGAATTATATATGTATTCAAGAATTATTTGTGTAGGGTAAAGCCTCATGAGGGTTAGCTCTCAAAAATTCTATGTACTCAAGAATTATGTGTGTAGTGTAAAGCTTCATGAGGGTTAGCTCTTGAGAATTATATATGTATTCAAGAATTATTTGTGTAGGGTAAAGCCTCATGAGGGTTAGCTCTTAAGAATTCTATGTACTTGAGAATTATGTGTGTAGGGTAAAGCCCTCGTGAGGGTTAACTCTTGAGAATTCTATGTACTCAAGAAATATGTGTAGGGTAAAGCGTCATGAGGGTTAGCTCTTGAGAGTTCTATGTACTCAAAAATTATACATGTAGGGTCAAGCCTTATGAAGGGCTGCAGCTCTTGAAAATTCTATGTACTTGAGAATTATACCTGTAGGATAAACCCTCATGATGGGTAGCTCTTAAGAATTCTATGTATTGAGAATTATACATGTAAGGCAAAACCTCATGAGGGGTAGCTCTTGAGAATTTTATGTACTTGAGAATGTAACCTGTAGAGAAAAGCCTCAAAGGTGTAGACCAGCTTGGGAGGTTATTGAGTTTTGGCCCCGGTTATCAGCCCAACTATCAACTTGGTTATCAAGAGCCTACCAATTGGTTCTTTTTTTAAAAATTATCAGTTAAATTGATAACTACATGGTATTGATTTTCTTAATATCTAGTAATCTACTACTTGGATGGGTAGAATATCATCTAGGTAGGTTATCAACCAGTTATTTGATAACCTACCTTTATGCATAATCAATAATTATTATCCAAATATTTTTTGATAACCTACTTGACAACCCAAAAAAAAAAAGATTGATATTAATAACATGTAGTTTGGAAATTATTTTTAAAAAATATATATTCAATTTTTTTTTAAAAAAATTCAATAATCGATGAATATTGATGTTGACATTACCAAAATAAAGGTGTTTTAGGTGAAAAGTGAATGTAAGCCCAGTTTTAGTAATGTCTTCATTCTTGGGCATTAAATAACATAACAATTGATGCACAAATTAGAGTGAGAGGCTTTCCATATTTCAATGTGAAGCTTGATGTGAAATATATATTGTGTTATAACATGCCCTCCACATGCAATATGATTTTTTTTTTTGAATTTTCATTTAAGATATATTCAAATTTGTGGATAAGTATGGAAATAACTCACTTAAATGCTTTAAAAACATGTTTGCACATACAAGTAGGATAACAAATAAGTTAGTTGTCATTAGAAAATTAGGGTTTTTACCGTTAGTGGTTAAAGCTTAGGGTTTTTAGTAACACTATGAACTACCTGCCACCATTCATAAGGCCACTTACCTTTGACCTTAATAGACTTACTTACCTTCTTTGCTTTGATGTCAGTGAAGGAAAGCAAACCTAACAAACACCTATTTACCTTTCTTGCCATCTATTTATGAACTAAGGTAGTTTGTTTGTTTTGTTTGTACTTATGAGATCCACCAAATTGGGATGCTTCAAATCACATTGTTGGTCTCTTTGGAAAGCTCTCGAGGAGGAGGGGTGCATCAGCTTGGTTTCATGGCATTTGGACTTGTGGTGCAAAAGTTCTTGAATATTGAATGATTTTTTCACTGAAAATTAAATTAAATCGTAACTGAAAATTTCAGAGGAATTGGAATGTGCCTTGGTGTTGTTGCAAAGATCTTAATGAGCAGGATTTAATGGAATTTATTTGGTAAGATTTGGATTCAGAATGTGGGAGATATTGATTTTTAAGTGATTTCTGCTGCTGAAAATTCAAATAAATTACAAAAAAACCAAGTTTTGGAAGGAAAAATCAGTTGAGGACGTGGTAACACTAAAGAAAAGGGAGGATATATTGTGATGCAAATGGGCATGTCACTATTGTTATAAGTTGCAAGGTAAGTTATTGTGATTCCTATAACATTTGCATTTTCTCCTCATTTCCAATGTTGTGTGCTCTTGCAGTTGTGTATCCTTTTTTTTTATATTGTTTCTTTAACTTTAAGTAGCAATTATTTTATTTTATTTTTGTGTGTCAACAATTGCAATTCTAACTATGATTTGTGTTTTTTATCTTGGGGGGGGGGCTTGTGAAATGAGGTTTTAAAGCAACTTACTTCTTGTTATTTCTTAAAGTTTTCTTTGCTATTTGGGCCTTCACATTTGTGTTCCTTCAATTCCAATAGTTAAGCAACAAATTTCAATTCATAATTTTTTGTTTGTTTTTTTTTGTTGCATCTTGTTTCATTTAACTTCGATTTTTTTGCACTTTTGCTCCCACAATATTTAATCAATTATTTTCTTTCCGTTATAAGTGTTTCTTTTGTCTTACAAGTTTGAAGTATTAGTCTATTCATTCATTGTTTCATTTTATGTGTTTGACCTTTGTGTTATATTTTTTCATTTTCTATGTTAATTCAATTTTGCTCATGTTTCACATTTTTCTCAAGTTTTTTAGCTTTATTTTTTAGTTCTCTATGTAGTTATCACATAACATTTGTAAAATTTTGTTGTTGTTGAATGACATTTTAAAGATTTTTTTTTTATAGTGAAGCCACTAAAAATAAATGTTATTAAACCATTTCATGCAAATTCTTTTACAAGCCTGTGAGTGTTTGATTGTGTGTTTTAATATTGAACTGAAGGCAATTTCTTAATTTCAAACTCCAAAAAGGTAAAGTCGTGTCCCAAATGAACTATTGAACTCCTTGATTCTTCATTGATATATAAAATATGGAATGTCTTGCATTTTTTATTTGTTGTTTGACAAGGATATTAAGGATTGGTTAAAGGCAAGATATACAATGTGATATTTTCATTTTCCAATTATTCAATACAATGGTTAGAGATAAATTAGACATTTTAGGGTAATAAAGAGTTTGTTTTCCAATTGATTAGAGTTAAAACATTCAATGGAAAAAGAAAGACACACATTATAGTTGTCAAATATTTATAGGAATTTGAAATGCATGCTCATTTTACAAGCTTGATCATGGAGCATAATATTCTCAATGCAATGAACTATTTGCCATTAGCAAATCCATTGTTCATTTGGTTGTTTGAAAGTTAATTTATGCAATGAATACAACTTTCAAAAATCAAGTGAGGTGGCTAAAGGGAAAGGAGTTGGTAGAAGTGATGGCTAACTTTAAAAACTAGCATGGTTTACCATTTCTCCATGGCGCTATAGAATAACATTAGTGATTTTTTTGTGGGTATGCTAAGCTTAATGATTGAAATTCACATCTTATGAATTTTGAGCTTGTACCATAAAGCTATCAATAATGTTTTCTTTGATCGAATATTCAAGGTGATAAAAAACTTTAGCCCTATATTCTTGGGACAAAGGTTGTACCCTTTGTATCTTGGTCGATGATTTCTCACAAGTACATTGAAAATGTGAACCATACCATACTTGACATGCTATGTAATGAACAATAGAGTTAAAATAGGAATTTTTAAAGAATTTTTTAAAAAAAGAACTTACATATCCTCTTTTCTACCTAACATGATGGTTTGTTATTATATCCTTTACAACATGATTATTGATGGTAAGGACTTGACATTGGAAGCTTGATTATCTAGTTTGAGTTTCAAACACAATGTCAACATTGATAATGTTCTTGGTAAAAAAGGTAATAAAAAGATTTCTATAGACCAAGCAACTGAAAATGAAGATAAACCAAAATTATAAGGTGTAAATATTTCAACAATAAATCAAAAAATCATTCATGAACAATACCTTAACAATATATGAAAAGGATATTGACATTTTAAACATGAATTTGCATTCCAACAAGGATGTTCATTAACATAGAAGGCATGTAATCTCACACCAACTTAGTGTTATGTATTGGGACAAATCTTGAATTAAAATTAATCAACACCTAGCCATAGTCAAGTTGTATTTAATATCAATTCAATTGCAAACAACCTTTACATTTTCATGTTTTAACAAGTTTGAAGCAAAATTTAGAAATGTAAACATTTAAGTTTTGTCCTAAATGAATGCATGGCACATATACCATAGTGTTGAGGTTAGATAACACATTCACCATGTCTACGACATTGGATAAAGAATGACAAGGTGGTGGGGAGCTTCTAGGATTTTTCTATTATGTAGGTTTAGACTAGGGGAAGGGTAGGTCGTGCCTCCTTCATCAAATTAAGTCATGAAGGGTCTTCTTGCTCACCATTCATAACCTTTTGAGGAGGATGAAGGTTGGATTATTCATAAAGTGTGGGAGTGGTAACTGAAATTATATGATGGGTGGGTTTTTGTGCAATTTCAAAGTTTGACACATCATGAAAAAAAGTGGAAGTATTCACCCATGAAGAAGCAAACTCCCAAAGTGAAGTCAAAAGGAAGGAGGCTTGAAGTGCAAAAATCATGGATGGGGCAAAGACATGGTGGTAATGGTTCAAGGGAGGTGTTTTATCAAGAAGTTTATTTGAAGGAAAATGGAGAGATTTAAGGGCATGTAAGTAAGAAGGTTTGAGGAATAAACAATGAGGAAATGGTTAAAGAAAAAAATAGTAGAAAATAAAGGCCTAAGAATATGGAGGAGGATTTTCCTTTTATGAATCTTTCTTTTTCCTCCTTTTAAAGTTCTGGACTTCTATTTTACCACGAGCTCAAAGTTCTTAATGAGTAAAATGGAGCTCATAATGTTTTATTTGGATATCTTGGGGGTTCATTTCATTTAGAATTTGAAGCATGAAAAATTATTTGTAAGGAACACATTTTATAATCATTATGAGAATTCATGTCCACCAGAACCGCATTGCTTTGCAATTAAAGCTCCAAAAGAACTAATATTCAATTACACTAAAATTAAAGCATGGAAATATGTGTAATTAATAAATAAAATGTCACATAAAAAAATCCGATAATTGTACTATAGTTGCAAATGGGACACCTATACAATATAATAAACGCATTGTACATACATACATAGTCAATCATGTTTAATTTTTTGAGAAATTGCACTTCAGTTGCATATAACAACTACATTACAATTAATGTAAATGTAACATCTAATCAACAACTATGTTGCAACTAGATAATAATAGATTATTAATATCTAAATTTGGATAATTAATTATTTGATAATTATGTCTTCTACACAAATTTATATTTAATGTTTATTATTTTTTCATTAATTTACTAACTATTAACTATTTATTAATACTCAGTTTACTCAATTATTATGAACTAACTAATTCAATTTAATAATTAAGTATTAATATGATTTAAATTCTAACTTAAATAATTAATTCATTAGTCAATCTTAGATAATTAATTTTTTGATAATAAATTATCCAAAGTTAAATAATTAGTTATTTGAAGTAATTAACTGAAAATTATATTAATTCAAATAAATATTTCAGATAATTAATTAATTCACATATATAATTATTAGATAATTACCTATTTAATTGTACAATTTAAAATTTTAAAAAAAAACACGAAAAAGTGAGATAATTTTTCTTTAGTTGCAACTCAATATGCAATTAATGTGCAACTAAAAGATTTAACCCATATGTTTTGTCTTTGAATTTCATCTCATAATTTATATAAAGAAAGTGTATTTTACTATGTGTTCACATTAAAATACATGTGTAAATTTGGGATGAATTTTTAAAAGTTTAACCCTAAAGACAAAACATAAAATAAAACAAAAATATTTACATGGCTACTCTTTAGTTCACCTACCCTTCCACTTTCTTACTTACTAGCCTACCTAGGTAATTAAGTAGGTAAGTAGTATAGCCTAATAGGAAGGACCTACTTACTTACTTATGCCTATGTATCAACCTACCTCTCTATATATATAATTTTAATTGATAGTTACATGAGAACTTTTTATTATGCCACATGTCACAATCTAAGACCACATAACACGAACAATCATAATGGATGGTGGAGATCAATATTTCAAAAAAAATAAAATCATCAAAAAAAATCCCCACAATGTTATGTGTCAGATTTTGATGGATTAATGAAAAGTAACGTCAACATGAAATCACCATGGTAGTTACAAATTAGTTCTATTAAAGTTAAATGTTAGTTGTAATTGAATCACACAAATTGCATATGTATATGGTTTCACATATGGTGAGTTGCATCCTTTGCAACTCATGTGACTTGAATGATAACACTCACACATATAAAAATACATTGAATTGTAATGAGGTACAAATGGTCATTACAACTCAAAAACCTAATTGCAAGGCTAGTTGCAAATCACCTTTTTCTCAGAATGAATAGATTGTGGTAGAATTGGGGAATGGAATTTGGAAGATGTTGGAATGATAATTTAAAGACCTTAGTAAGGAAGAGGGGGGGAAACCCTTTTGCTCCAAGGATTTTATGTATTTTTACAAAAGAATATTATAGATCTTTGAAAGTTGAAATGAAGAAGGTTCTAAACCATTGTGTGTGTTGAATTCTACCAAATTGTAGATTTAATAGGGTTTTGGATGTGTGTGTGTACATAGGTTATATTGATTAATGGTGATGTTGTCCAATGTAAATATGGGGAGGAAAAATGTGGTTAAAGGTGTAAGATGTGTGATTATTGTTGTGTTTGTTGTCCAAAATGCTATATTAGAATGTGTGTGTAGGTGAATTCTATTGTGTGTGGATTAGATCCTGGTTTGTTAAGATTGTTGTCTAGTGGTTGATGTATATGCATGTTAAAATGTTAAGGTCATTTTGACTTATTCAATTGTTGTTTTAAAAAGGGGAATGGAAAGGATGTAAGTAGGCAAATTTGGAAACTTTGGCCACCTCATGGAAATGTTCATTAAGAAATTGGATCATTTTTGGTAAGTTGTATGTGACAATTTCACATTCATCCATGTATTCTTTTTGCTTGAAAAATATGTCACTTAACATTATGCACATGAACACAAGTGCCTAGGTTTATGTCTAATGGGCATCACCCTTTTCCAGTATCCATTGTGCATGCCTTTGTGTAAAAATAAAACAAATGTATCTCTAGGTGTTGAGGGCATAAGATTGCTTTAAAAAATTCTTAGACCAAGGCCCCACAAAATGGTGTTTGTTTATAATGTAGTGTCCATCAAATATGTTTTAAAGTAGATACCATCCTTGATGTTGGTCCAAACCATTGAAATTTCTAAGACAAACCATATATGGCCTTACATGTGTTTACTTGTTGAAGGTTCTTGAAAAATAAATTGTGAAAAGAACCTTTTCACCCAACCAATTACATATCATGTTACGTATGTATAGATGCATGTACAAATCTAATAATAAAAGTGTCATGATGTATTTATTTCCAATCTTCGTAAGTTTAGTGTTTTTTTCTTTTAGTCTTTTCATGCATCCCAAAAAATATTTACATTAATTGTTGACACATCTATAGAAATTGTTCAAAATGTTAAAAATTGCCTCAAAACTAAAAATTGTATTGAAAGGTGAAAAGATTTATTCTAAGAAATGTTTTTCCTTGAAATTTTGATAATTTAAAAAAAAAACTTATAATGAAATGTTCCTTTCATGTTTATGAGTTTGAAAATTTGCAAAATTCATGACCAAAAAAAAACCTTTGTGACCAATTTAGATCAATGTTTATGAAAATTTGGCAAGGTGTACTTAATAAGTAAAAAATACACCTTAATAATTTCTTAATGTTTATGCCATAATCTTAGGAGAAAGTATATCACATTTTTGATTTGTTGAAATGTTGAATTTGCTAGGCTAAGTTCATCCTTCTCAATTGGAGTGCTCTTGTTTGGTTTATTTATTTATTTTGCTAAAGTGGCAAATTTTTGCAACAAGTTTTTTTTTAAAAATTCTCAATTTTTTTGACAAAATAATTTAAATTCATTGAATAAAAAAACCATTGATGTCAACTACCCATCAACTAGTTCTCCCACAAGGTATCCATGTTTTTTCAAGTGGAGTGTACACAATGACCATGGACCTCTAAACAAACTAACAATGCCCAAATTGTCAAAAATGTTTCATGATAATAAACTTTAAAAAATAAATTGTTGTTCCAATTATATTTTAATTTCAATTTAAATTATGGGTCCACATACATTAAAACTATTATAGTTCCATACATAAATGGAGTTGAGAATTTGGTTCCCAAGTCCAATTCTTCCAAAAAAAAACCTCATATTGGAATTTATTGTGCATGCATAGATGCCAATTTTGAGCATGAACCAAGTTGATGATACTTTAAAACACACACTGCAAGTGTCATAGTGACCATATCACAAAATATAGTATGAGTTCTTGGGTTGATAACGATAGACACTAACTTTGATGGCTACCAAAACTTGGTCACCTAGCACTTTAATCACAACTTTGTTGAGTTGAAAGATGACAAAAGCTAGTTGAACATGGATTCAAGTGGAAAAAAAACCACAACCAATTGTTGAGTTGCCATTGAACCATTGTGAAAGAGATGATGGTTTCTTGATTTGATTTGAAACATGGGTTTTTCAATGTAAATGAACTCACATTGGATTTAATGTTGTAGGTATGGGGTACATATTTATACAACACAATTGATGGGACATGCATTTGTGATTACATGTGACCTTGTGGATGCCCATGTGGAAGTAACGATCAATGAACTAAGCCTCAACAAATAGGAATTCATTTCCAATGTCAACATAAGAAATAATGCACCATCTTGCATTCTCATATTCCCAAGCCCACAATATTGCATTTTTTCATAATGTTATACATGGCAATATATTATGTACAATTCGTATGTTGGGTGCCAACCACATTGACTTGAAAAACAATTTGGCAATCCCTTGGAAGTGGCACACAAGACTGCATCAAAATGGTCACAACTTGGATCATATGTTTGATTTGTTTACTCTTAACCCAAAATTGAAACTTAATATCCATCTCTTTGATATCCTAGGAACTTGGGCCAACCTAAGAATTTTAGATGAAAACATAGGTATATGATGAATGTCGGAAACCATGGAATTGGTGAATTTTTTGTTGAACATACTTTTCATGTTCATTCCTAGGTTTAATTGGGCTATCATCATAGTTGGCTTCCAACAACTTGTTTGTTTGCAAGAGGCCTTCCCGAAGCTAATGCTAAATTGATTGATCATTAAATTGCTTCAACATTTAGTTTGTATTTCATGCAAAAAAATTGCCTACAAATTATTTTTTAAGGAATTCATATATATACTATTGAATGCAACTTGATTCTATATTCATTTTCCAAAAAAAGGGGGGTGTATTTTCATTGGATTGGGTGGGATTAGACAAACATGTTTCACTTGAGTTTGGAGTTTGCATCAAGGAATTGAACCAATTTCATCTCACCCATCTCAACAAGTCCAAATTCAATCATGTTTTTCTATTCACTCCATGAGTTATTAATACCTTTAATTTGATGGAATTCCTTTGTGGTCCTACCTTTGGGTTGCTAAACAATGAATTGTTATATTAGCCATTCTCTCCATTTGTTGTAAAATTGTTGGAAACTTTTCAATGGTCAACAATAACTTGGGGTCCATGATTGTTTCCACATCACCCTTCTTGATGTGGGGAATGGTAATAAATACAAGGTTGATATTGTCGAGTGAAAGCACACTACGCAGTCCTGTTTTAGGTGTCACATTTGCAAATTTTCCTACATTTCTTTGAAACTTAAATATTAAACGTTAATATTTTCATTGAAATATCAAGAAAGGGATTCACATATGTAATGCTAATAGATTTGGAATTTTAAAAATGCCAAAAAAACACATCAAAATCTTATATATTTGATGAGTAATGAACTTTTGAATCTTAGTGACAAATTATGTTGCGCCTTACAAAACTCATGGATATGGACATTTATCTTACTATGTGTTAGTCTTATGTGTTTGAAACTTAGGTATATCAAATGAATTATGTTTAAGGAACTAAAGATCTATTGAATGAAATGAATGTGATTTTAATTTATTTTGTTATAGATTTTTCAAAATCCCAAAAATTGTAATTATATAAAAAGCCTTTTTAAACATTTTTAAAAAATCTTTTGTGATATTTTTTATATGTCTTATAACATCATGACTTGAAATTGGAAATGGAAAAAAAAATTACATTCAATATAATCTAAATATTCATATTTTAAGCCAATTTTTAATTACACTAAAAAATGACTTTGAAAAGGGACTCCATGATTTTTCGAAACTTAGCCACCTTAGTGTGTTTTTCACCCTACCCGTATCACAATTGAAGTCTAGGGCACTAAGAAAGGTCATCAATTCCAACAAAACTACACAAAAACTATAGACTCCACTTTCTTACGTAGCTAGTAATTATGGAAGTACTTGAGGTTGAAATAACCTAATGTTCCTTGCAGCACATTTGAAACATGGGTTGCATCTAGGCCAAGTCAATTTGGAGATTCCACCCAATCCAAATATTCAGCAAAATACTTCTTATTTTGCAAATGTTCACTTAGGTTTCCATTTGGAACATACTTGTACACGAATATTGGTACTTCAGTTTCAAAACAACACCCATGAAATTGGAAAACGTTACAATGATTGATTTGAGAAAGCACATAGACTTCATTTAAGAATTTGTTATGAGCCACTTTTATCCATATGGTTTGTTTTTTTCATTCCTACAATCAACCCACCAAATTTTGAATCAAGTGTCCCTTTGTAAACTATTCCAAATCCACCAACCTTAAGCTCTTACTCACTTGCAAATCCCTTAATTGTTCTTTCTAGAGTTTTCAAGGAAAAAAATGTTGCAATCAATTTGCCATCAAGTAATGATGTGAAAAAACTTTCATCTAGCCTAAAACTTCAAAATTTCTTCTAGCAAATACATTATGCTTTCTCATGTTATAGCAAAACAATGATATCAAAACAACTCCAAGCCTCACAATTAGTTGTGACCAATCTTGTCATAGGATCCACACAGTGATGGTTTCATTATTGGCCAATTTTTAGACAACTCCATGTGCATGATGTCACAATAGCTGATCAAAACCTTAGAAATATGGAAATGATTCAAGTCTTTTATTTAAATATATGAACTTTGAGCAATCAACAAGGTCAATTTCCAACTATGTTGAACTTGCATACTTGCAATTAGTAAAAGGTGATTTGTTGTCGTATTGTTCAAATAAATTACACATCATGTGCCATTTTAAAAACCATCTCCATAGAATTCACATCACATTAGTTGTGTTGATGATGAACATGGTGGGCAAGATGTTAAAAATTTGATAATAAACCCCAAACTTTAGTTTAATGTTACCCTTTGGTTTTAGTTTAAGGAATTATTTTTACTTTGATTTGATAGAACCTTGGGTTTGATTCCAAATCTAATATTCACATTTGAAGACTCTTGGTTTCTAGTTCTTTAACAAATATTCTTAGGTGGCTTCATTTCCTAATTGGATTTGGTTCTACCTACTTACCCACAGCCCATAATAAAAAAAATTCAAGTTTTTAGCATTGTACAATGAAGGCGTTCGTTTTTTGTGACTTGGTGGCTTGCCAAAAAAAGGTTTGCAGTTTGCAACCTATATTTAAAAGGATTTAATTATTTTTTTAAAACCTTGAAATTGCCACATTTCAAGGAATTGTTTTTTGAACTTGTCATATTTAGATCATAGGCCTAAGGAGTCATTTCACTTTTATTACCAATGGCAAGCAAAAGAAAAAGGGGTGCAACTTATTGAAAAAAAATTAAAAATATAATTTATTTAAATGTAAATAGGGTATTGATAATTCATATGAAGAAAATTTTGAGAATACAATTAAAATATATTTAAAGTATGCTAGGAATATGTCATTATTTCATAGCATATTAAAAAATGTCTTTTTGATTGAGGTGCTTCTTAAAATATACAAGGAGTGACCTCCTTAGAACCATAGGTCCTTCTATGTGTCCAATATATATTACCATAATACCTTGGTAGATTCAGCACATGAATGTTGAATAATTAATTTAATTTAAATTTCTTAATTAGGCATTTAGGTTTTTAATTTTGAAATTTTTGATAATAAAAAATAAACTTATTGTAAGGTATATTTATTTCAAATAATTTGAATTGTTTTAGTGAGTAGGTGGACGTCTCTTTAGTATCCTCCCTCTTCAAAACAACCAAAGTTCAAACTTTTACACATCAAACATTTTTTTCAAAATTTTAGCAAATTAAAAAAGAAATTGATAATTTTTTTGGTAGATCAAAAAATAACATAATTTATGCTAAAATTGCCAAGATATGGCAATGTATAATAGGGTTTGAAAATATAATTTTTCTTTTCTCTTAGGGCTCTAACCAAATTTGGCTAAGTCCACTTGCAGATGATCATTGGTCCACCTACTTCATAAACTTGAAAAAACAAACCTTGTGTAAAAACAACAAAAAGTGACCACTTATATCAACTATGCATACCAAAAGAAAAAAGATTGCATACTTGAAACATGTTCCAAAAATACCAATTACATTCTTAATGATGAACCCCCACTTCACCTTGAAATTCAATATCTAGAAAAATGATTTTCTCCCCTTCAAACTAACAACATGTCCAACCCCTATTGAAAAACAATAAAAAAATACAAATTAAAAATAGAAATTATACTTTATTTTTTAGAAAATCAAAAATTAAAACTTATATTAAATGGGTTTTGGGTGTATGCCCTATTGAATGGTTCAATTCTATGACAATCTTTTTTGTTTTTTTGCAATATTCATTTTATCTCAATGTTTCTTAGGAGAACATAAAATATATTTTTTCATTATTATTTTTCGTTTTTTCACATGTCATTATGTTATATTTCAAACATTGTTCCTTACTTTTATTTTTATGCGAATAATTAAAACTACAAATGAAAAAATGAGGTTTGTAAGTTTTTTGATAATTTAGTTCAAAAAAGAATTCAAGAATATATATAATTTAAATATTATAATATTGGCACATAATCAAAAGTAACATTATAATCATAATTAGTCACATCTAGATGATTGATTTTAATCACATTTAGTCATGAATGAGTGCAAGGTTGAGTGGATGAAAGAGAGGCAGACAAAAGAGAGGTGGATAAAAACATGTAAATCCATTTGGGTAACATTTCCTTTGTATTTTTTTCAAATGTCAGGATGACTATGTATTTGAGTAGCAACAATCCATTGATTTAAAATAACATTTTTCCACCTATGTTCAAACCACTTAAAAAATCATTGTTTTGTACATGTGTGCACAAGTCTAGCATAATAATATATTGTTTCCAACATGATGTAGACTTGTAAACAATCATTGTTTTTAATGATTTAAAAAGTTCATAAAGAATAACATAAAATTGACATGATGTGAAATTGATACTTGCCTCCATTGAAATATTAAAGTTATTCATAAAGTGGTGCCCAATTGGGCCCTACTTTTGCCTTGTTTTTGCTCTCTTGTTTCTTATTTCGTGTTAATCATAATGTGACTAGATAGGGATACAAATTAACAAACCCCATGATGGCATCCCCAAATTGGGCGCATCAACTTATTTTTTCCACACATGGGCTACCCACCTCTAACATATGATATAGGGGCTAAATATTTGGGCTATGGATAAAGGGTTAGGATTTTATGGGTTTAAGGTGCTAAGGGGCTATTGGCTATGGTTATTGGATATTGGTTATGGATATTACACTAGGGCTATTATGGTTATGACTATTGATTATTGGTTATGGCTATGGTCATTGCTCATGGTTATGGCTACTGTTTATGGCCATTAGTGATTGGCTATTGGTTATTGGTTATTTTAAGATTTAGGTTTGGGCCTTATAAAATTTAATTTTTAATGGTTAGGGGTTAGTTTTCAAAGGTAAATATTTGAGGTTTTAAGGTTTAATTTTTAGGGTGGTTTAAATTTGGGCTTTTTGGGGTGAGATTTTTTGGGTTGTGTAGTTTAAGGTTAAGGTTTAAACTTGTAATTTTCGGTTTAGATTTGGGCATTTTTAGGTCTGAATTTTAGGGTTGGGCTTTATGATTAAAGAATTGTAATTTTAGGGTTTAGGGTCTAGTTTTTAGAGTTGATGTTTTGGCTTTTTAAAGGCTAATTTTTGGGTTGAAGGGGTTAGTTCTAGGGTTATGGTTTTAAAAGTATGGTTTGATTTTTAAATTTTAGGGTTATGGTTTAAGGTGATAGGGTTTTAAATATGGCTTGTCCTTGTGTACAAATTGAAGTTAAAACATTAAAATTTGTAATTAAAATTAAGAAACATAACCATGGAATAAGGTTAATGATGAAAGTATTGTTAAAGATGTTAGTTTAAAGTTCATGTTTTTGTGTATGTATAATGAATGGGTTGAAAATCAGCCCAAAAGGGTGGCTTTAGATGTAAGGTAAGTTACAACCTAGGATGTAGATTAAGATTCCCATGTGGATTATATAGGGAGGATACGTTCCTTCTTCTCTTGCCTTGAGGATATGTTTTCTGCAAGCCCTTCAAATAATTCTTCTTCAAATGGTGAATTGTGATGATCATTTCACCTCATCTTCAAGTGATGAAGATATCTTGGAAGACATGGATCAAGATAAACTTTTCATTTTTCAAACAATGGTAGTGGCAACAACTTTCAATTCTAATGACTTGTTGATTTCACATGAGATGGAGGAGGGGGGCAATTTGTGTGGACCGACTATTGGTGTTTAAGGTGTTTTAAATATTATAGGAGGCACACCAACATTATTCAAGAGTTTGATGAACTTTACATTGGAGGAATTTGACGAGCTAGCTTCTCAAATGGTTCCTACCATTAAAGCCAATATAGATGCACATGTGAGCTTCTTTTTTCATATTTATTTTCAATTTTAAGCTAGGTTTGATTTTTAAATTTAAGGTAAGGTTAAGGGCTAAGATATGATTTTAAAGGTTAGGGTGGGGTTTACAGGGAAGGCATTTGGGTTTAGTGTTAAGGTTTAAAGTTAAGTTTTTCATTTTTTTTAAAGATTTAATGTTTAGGGTTTAGGGTTTTTATTTTCAGGTCTGATTTTTTGTAGGGTTTAATGTTTACAAGTTAAAGTTAGGGTTTGTAGGTTTGATTTTTGAGGCTTAAAAATAAGGTTTAGTGTTTTGGGTTTAAGGGCAAGGTTTTTAGGTCTAATTTTAGGGTTTAAGGATAGGATTTAACATTTAGGCATTAGGTTAGGACTTTTAGGTTAGAATTTTAAGGTTAAAAAAATAGGTTTATGGTTTCAAGGGTTAGGGTTAAGGTTTTCAAGTCTATTTTTTAGGGTTTATTGTTAAGGTTCAAATTTTAGATTTGATTTTTAAGGCTGGGGTTTAAGGTCTTGTTTTTAGGGTTTAAGGTTTAAGTTTAACCATTTTTAGGTCCATTTTAATGCTAGGGTTGAAGTTTTCAAATCTGATTTTTGTTTTGCATCATAATAGGTGAAATTCTAGTTATATTAAATAGGCTATCAAAATTGATATTTGAATATAGTCTTTTCAACTTCATTCTCTACATGAAACATAATATGTCACTATGTATGATGCTTTCATGTGGAATTGGTTGAAATTTGCATTATGTGATGATGCATTGTTCATTACAACATGCATCAACTATGCACTTGTGGATGAAATTTGATGGGCCTGACACAAAGAAAGCGTGACCTTGGGCATAATTTACAAGAATTGTAAGGGTGTATTAAGTTCATTAATGACATTTTGATTCAAATCCATAAGCCTTGGTAGAATGAAGCACATGGTACATGGTTTAATGGGTGAAAAAAATCTATGCAATGAATAGCATGAACATTTTGGACCATCATGAGTTATTCATCTTCGTAGACATTGGCTATTTTAATTCTTACCATGATGTGAACATTTTATTACGTTAAAATGTTTGTAAAGATTAACATCAATGCTTCACCCATGGGAATGAATATTTTGAATACCTCTCGGGAAATCCAAGCTATATGGGTAAGGAAATTTATTATGGACAAGATAGGGCAATAGAAGTTGGTGTCAGATGTTGACCATGTTGTAGTGTGAACCTACAAACAAGATGGATGCATGTTTTAGGGTGCAAGTAAAATGGGGCATAGGTGGGTTGAAAAGAAAATGGATGCACTTCAAGAAAGGTTCAATTCAACAAAAACCAAAATATTTGCTTTTCTTTTGAACCACAATTCTCCTAACCAATGTCCTACACATGAAACACATGGACTTCACATACGAGGTCATTAGTGATCAAAATGCTAACACATCTACACATGATTGGGCTAGGGATTCTAACTTTAAGTTCAATTTTGCTCTAATCTTTGTTTTAAATCCATCCTTTATGATGACACCTAGCTCTCTACATGTCTTCAATTTATTAATCTTCACTTTATTCAACCTTTCATTGTTTGTTGATTTCAACCTTGCCACTTAGGAACACATTTTGATTTTCAAAGGTTGTGAATAAGCAAAATGCCATTGTTGCCATGTTCTTAGACTAGTTTTGCAACATTTCCACCTTGGTCATCAACTTCTCACCATTATCACTTACAAATGGTGTAGAGTTCCATGAAGCACTAGGATTAATATATGAAAGCTACCACTCCAAAAAAATGAGATGATGTGGTTGATGATCTGAATATAGGTGCCCCATCTATCAAACTTTGATGTCTTTTAGGATGTTCCTTATTACATGCCCCTATGCGGCCTTTAAACATTCCAATATTGCAATGTTACTCTTTTAAAACCTTTTTCATTGTTATTTCTTGTTTTTAATTTTTTTTCATTTATCGCATAGATCATCTTTCAAAGTCCTTTCTACAAAAACTAAATCAAGGTAAGTTGCTTTGGTAATATACATAAACTTGATTCCACATAAAAATAATTAGTTGAATCATTTGTTTTTTACCCATTTTGTAATTTGCAAATTGCAAGTGATAGGAAATTGCCATGGTGCTAAGGTGGAGAGATTCCACAATTTGTTTAAGTACCTTCTTTCTATGAAGGACCTTGGTTTTGTGCAACGCAACAAACTCAAATTGTTACGTCTTTTACACATCAATCTCCAACTTTGTGCTTGCCTAAAATTCTTCCATTTTTTGGAAACATACACATAGCCCAAAAAACCATTCATAATCACTATATTGAACCAAAACCAAACAAGATACCATTAGAATAGGCATTAGATTTCAAACCAAGATAGTCATTGGATTAACAACCAAAATAATCATTGGATTTTAGACCATAACAATAGATAATCATTGGAAATAAGACCAAAATTCATTAAATTTTCCCATGTCAAAACAATAATTGGATTTTCAATTTCAAAATAAACATTAAATTTTATGTGTCAAGATAGTCATTAAATTTTCCATTTCAAGATAATCACTAAATTTCCCATTTAAAGGTGGCCATTAGATTTTCCCATGTCAAAACATTCCTTGGATTTCAAGTCTAACCATAACCATTTTGCAATTAAACCTATGTTAAACCATTGTTTGTGGGTTTGAGCATAAATGGCAAAATGTTGTGACCATCAATATTCATTCAAAAAAACTTATGGTCATTATCTATAGATCTTGGAAGGATTGGTTTTGACCAAGGTCATTTCATTAAAAGGTGAATGCACACAAATCCACACATAAATGCCTTAAATAAGAATGTGAATAGCTTCAAAGGGTTCATGCCCACAAATAAACACCATTACCAACATCCTATGATACCCTAGGAATTAGAGCATACTGAAAAGACCATCAAATGTGCCTATAGGGCTTCAAGTAGTTCATTAACATCAAATATGTCACCACTAGAATCCTATAGTACTTTAAGTCCTAATCCATTTTGCACTTCCACCCAAATTAGGCCAAGTGGAAGGAGTTCATCCAAGCCACTAACCTATGGTTGTTTGGTTGACCATTTTCACTTGAATGTGTGCATAGTGGATTATTAGTGGATTTCATATTGAACTTTTAATGGATTCATGGTTTTAGTGGAAAGTAATCGATTTTAGTGGATGGGAATGGTGCATGGTGGAATCATAGTGGACACATTTAGATCATTCACGATTCCCACTATGAATGCACGTGGGTGGAATTAAAAGGTTTTTCCCATTCAATGTTGGGTGGGAATGGATTAGGACCATGTTTTCTAGTAGTGAGCTAGAACATTGTAGGATCATATTAAAAATAACAAAACAATGCATGTAAAGTTTTAAGCTTAAGAGGTCCATACACATCAAATGAACACTAACACAATATTATGCAAGAACTTCAAAAGCTTTGAAAAGACCATCAAATTTGTTTCTAAGGCTTCAAGAGGTTCATACACATCAAATTTACACCACCACTAGAATCTACAATACCCTAGGGGTTGGAACATTGAAGGATAACACCAAAAAAATGTTCAAATGTGCTTGTAGAGTTTCAAGAGGATCATACACATCAATGAACACCACCACAATATTCTTCATACATTCATACCCACAAATAAACATTTGCACTTGAGTTTATAGTACCTTAGGGGTTGGAGCATTGAAGAATCACATCAAAGACACCTAAACCATAATTATAAAATTTCACAAGGTTCATACACATTAATTAAACGCTAAACCTGAATCTAAAACACCATCGCATGAATCTATAAAGCCATGTGAGCACCATAAACATCAAATTAAAAAAGGTCACCAAATTATTTCCATGCACATAATTTGATTTCTTTTATAAGTGTTAATTGTTAGCATCATTTTTCATTATCAAGTCACCCATATGCAAACATAATTCCATGTATTTGATTTCAAATTGCAACTAAGTTTTAAGAAAGCACCTTGGACATCCTTGGGCTACAATCATTCAACAATAAAAGGGATTGTCAACTTTCGCAATATGCATTGATATCATTGATCATATGATATTCAATGACATCATTGATCATGTTACGTTAAATTTTGTTTACTCAATAAAGACACTGCAAAATTGAAGGTTCCATGGGTAAGCAAGTCAAAATATGTTTAATGACAAAGGCATCCATGAAAGGAAGGAATAGTTGGCTTGGGTTTTCACATGCAATATTGATGTCTATGGGTTGTGACGTCAATTTTTTTTCAAATTTTGGAGTTGTTGGAGCTTTCTACCTATGATGAATGGGTTTTGGCCTAGATGGTTCCTAAAAATTTAGTCTTCTTAGAATTAATTTTTCAAAACATTTCAAGGATTGTGCAAGCCATCCAACAATTAGAGTTTGTAAAATCTCATAAACTTTGTGAGCAAATTGACCAAACAAACATAGAAGGTGACCATAATGAAAAGATGAATGCTTAGCAAAGGGTGCAATTTTCATCTTGACAATTGTAAATGCCTTTAACTCATCTAAAACATTAAATTTTAACACCATTTTCTACCTAGTTGCTAGCCCGACTTTATGTAGATATTAAAGTTAATAAATTCAAATTAAGTCCTTAAATTGAGAAATCCAATATTTATAGTACATTTGCCCCATTTGAACCACATTTATATTGCAAAATATCTCATAATTTACATTTAGTTTAATCCATTCAACTTTGCATTGACCTTCACATTAATCAATTCAAACAATTCCATTTGGATGTCACATATGTCGTGTGTACAACATAACATAATGTTATTTTTTTATTACATATTTAATTTTAAAAATAAAAAAACATATTTAATTTTGATATTAATCAAATTGAAAATAATCAATCATTTCAAACAAATGAACTTGATTTTAGTCACAATGCCAATAATGAAAAAATCATGTTTTGTAATAGTGGCATAACCAACAATAATGAAAAATAAGATAACTTATTTTTCATTCATGAAATGAACATCTATTATGTTTTCATCCAAGAAATGATAGGATTGTGGAGATGTTGGGTCAATCAGAGCTAACATCAACACCTTGTGTTATGAATAGTAGGTCACTAAATTAAATGAAGGTCAAAAGTTATTATGTGGAACCCATGACCTAGTAGCTAATTAGGGCATGGAGATTCTCACTACAATTAATTATGATCACATGGTGTTGACACATGTATTCAACAACATTTGAATTACATTTGATTAAAGGATATTATTTGAAATGATGAATTATCAATGTTTGGACTTGTGAGTTTTATTCAAAATCCTCTTTTTCAAACGATCCCCAATCCTTACTTGGTTTTGAAAGGGGGGTAAAATGTTCAACCTAAAGGTGTCCTTTGAGTATTTAAGCATAATTGACAAGGCTTTTGTTGGTGTGTAAGGTAGACAAGGTATAACCTAGTTAGGGCCTATATAAGGTGTTATCATCAAGCATTGCAAGTATTTTGATGAAGAGGATTACAAATATGCATTTAATCGTTGAAACTTTTGTGTGTTGGTGTTTGTCTAAATTGATGATAATAATAGAGATATCCTCAAATTCAAACCATATCCCATGCTAGATTTCATGTTAAATTTTTCATTTCACCTTGATTTTACATTTTTCCTTAAAGTCCAATAAATAAGGACCCAAACTCAAAATAAGGCATGAACACATGGGCATTTCCTTGAACTATAACTACACCTTGTTTATTTATGTACCTCCCCTCTTACCTAGGTGTCTACCTTCTTACCTAAGGGATTTACATACCTAAGTACCTACCGAGGCTACCTACCTTCCTACCTAGACCCCATCTTACTTACCAACCTAGGCTACATACATAACCCCCCATTCTACCTACCTTCCTATTTAAATTACCTACCTTTCTATCTAGGCTACATAAGGTACCTATCTATTGCCCACCAACTTATGACTTACTTAGGTTACCTATCTACCCATTTACATACTTAACCACCTAGGGTGCCTACCCACACAAGCTACTTACCTTAGTCACTTTGTACCCACCTATACTACTTATTTGCTTAGGCTATTTAGAACCTAAGAAAGTTACCTAGAAATGTTTCTTCTACCTCCTTTGGAAACAAGGGATGAAGGACCAAACTAGTTTGATGTCAAAATTAGATGTTATTTTAATTGGGTTATGTACCTAATTTTAGCCAAACTAAATGTGTAGATCCCCTAAAAATGTTATTTTAAGGATATCTCAAATATCTATTGCATTTTTTAGCCAAAGGAAAGTTGTATTGTAAGGTCTATGTAAATTTTTCAACAAGAGGAGGTTGACGTTTTTTTGGAACTCAAACCATGCTAAGCATGATTAATTGTAGCCCCAAATGTTATAAATCACCTCTTAGCAAGCAAGTCATAGTAAAAAGGCACTTGTATCAAGCTAATAATACTCCCTTCCCCATTAGGTCTTTTGGGGTAGGCAAAAATATTTGTATTGTCATGACATTTCCATGACTATAAAAACTAAAAAACCAGTTAAGTCCAGATGAAAGAGAGATATTTTAAAACATTTGTTCTTGCTTTTTGTTTTCTAAGAGCATCTCCATCCCATAATTATAAATTTCCCCAAAAAAAAACTTAAAGTTTACTTATTGGGTGTCCTCACCCCATAAATATGTTAAAAATACACTTTAAACAATAAAAGACCATTTACATCATTCCATGCGCAAATCATTCTCACTAACCAAAATCATTACAAGAAATTCCTTTTTAAGGTGTCCCTCATGGCACCAACATTTTGGTCACATTTAATACACATTAATAAAATTTTCATTATCTTGCCACAAATTTTAAATATCCAAAACTATTGAAGGCTCACAATTGTGAAGGCAGAATTTTGCTCACTAGGGAGCAGGGGAACAACTATATGTGCAAATTAGGGAGGAAAGCCTAGGGTTTAGAGTTTAGGGTTTGGCTAACTTGGTTAAGAGCTTGGTTAACTTCAAATATCACTTATCAAAGACATGCCAAACAAATGAATTGTAATCTCAAACATCAACCTCAAACCATATTTTGTGTCAGTTTTAAAATAACCTTAAAAATGACAGATATTGCAATCCCATATTTGAAACAAATTAATCAATCATGTGGCTATGTAGTAAGGCTCAGTTCAAGGTCCCCTCAGGGCAGTGTCTCTTTTACTGGTGAATTTTCGCCAAATTTTGACCTGAAAAATATGATCTCGACCAGTACAAAGGATTTTTCACCAAAAAAAAAAGACCTAAATTCACCAGAAAAATTGCCAGATTTTTATGATAAGTTCCAGTAGTTGCCAAGAATTTAGAAGGATTCTGATTTTTTTCTACTCTAGTATGTAGCCAAATTTGGCTAAAACATCTTATGGATGATTGCCACTTCAGGTACATCAGAAAATTGGGAAAAAAAAAATTAAAAAAAAAAATCCCTAGTTCCTAGCTTCAACCTACCAAGCTCAGTCCATAGTTCAAAACTTATCAGAGACATTGTCGGACCAACAATTTCAAGGCTAAGCCCCACCTTGGTTTAAATTCTCAAACGCCACCCATGGCATGAGGGAGATGCCTTACCGATGATTTCTGGGCTGGGTCTCACCTAGGCCTAGGTTCTCCAAGCCCACTCACCCATGGCATGTGTATTATGTTATGTTATGGGTGGGAACTAAGGGTTCACTTTGCAGTGGCTGGTAAGAAGCTAAGCAAATGCTGCACACATGCGGAAAAGACTAGTGTGAATTTGATCTGACTGCTGCTCAGTGTTTCTGATTGGGTAATCATAATGATTCGTCCAGGTGGTTCACTATTAGTCCTCCCCAACCTACTGGCTGTTCCAGTTTCAGTTATATGGGCGGGGTTGCAAAAATGTAAATCACTAAACTTGGATGTGAAAAATATTTTTACAGGGTAACGTACCGAGCACTGCTGGAGATGCAGTAAAGATATTTTGTACTTCACTTTTTCTGCAATATGCAATCCCAAGGATGTGTAAGAGAAGGCCGAGGGAAATGGGAATCACAATGCTATACCCCAATTTGAAGCATACAGTAAATTTTTTAACCATGTTCTTGCTATAATATCATTTCGATGGTGGATTTGCATTAATTTTCTCGGTAGACAAAGTGGTGTGCTTCAATAATGCCAGACAAGTGAATCAGTAAACAGTGCACTACACCCGTGCTTGTCATGATGTGGGGTGGGGAAATTTAGGGTTGTCTACATGCCCACTTCGGAAAGTGCATGGAAATCGTTCCTTCCCAATAAAGTTTGGTTAGTAAAAAACTTTGCATGTGCACATTGGGGACCCTCTTTGTATCATCCATTCAAAAAATCTCCAATACCATACCCAATTGTGTATGAACTATGAACCAAAAGAGTTACCAAGGTTGCACCTTAGTAACTTATCATGTAAACCCTCCTACTTCCCCCTCACACTACCGTAGGTGATTACTGAAGTAAGTAGGGGAGCGATATACATGATTATTATGTAGGTCAATAAGTGGGTAAGGCACTTGTTTATTAGTAGGTGGGTAGATCTGCATGTGGATAGTTTAGTACATAGCTAACCACAGTGGTTAGCTACAGTGGTTAGCTATTGGACAGGAATACAATGAAAAAGTGTTTTCTGTTCGCATACTTACCATCCATCTTGCATGTTGCGCTGATGGGTACTGGTTCACTTTGGTCAAGGTTGTGAGCTCATGTACGCCCTACTGATATCCAAGTGGGGATTTGCTCAGGTCTTGTACAAGTTCCAAATTCATATTACCGTGAACCAGCACCCACCAGCTCACCATCCACTGGATGCCCGTTATTACTCAGTTGTGGATGAACCTCAACTAAGTTAATATTTGGTTTCACCTCGGTAACCAATTCTGTAAGAAATAGGTCTCATACTTGGTTGGTAGGTAGGAAAATAAGTAAATACTAAGTAAATAGATGGTTTATACATATGTTAATGTAATAAGGGCTGTTTTTACTATCTACCTACTAACAGCCTGCTTGTGAGTTGTTAGGGGGGGTAAAAAGAGAGTAACTGAGGTAATTACCATAGTTAGCTAAGGAACTGAAACCCAACAGAAAACTGTTCCCTGACCACTTACCATTCATCCTTCATTGTGCACTCATGGGTTCTGGTTCCTTCATGCTTGCAACCACTATAGCCAAAGTCACTCAAACTGGTCATTCAAACTGGTCATTGAAAGCTAATTCATTTGAAAAGGAAAATATGAAAAAGTTTGAACTTGGAATTGTCAAGATGGACTTGGAATAGAAAGCAATCCAAGTCCAATGTACCATTTCTCATTGAAATTTAATTCAATGAAGAAATACAAATCAACTAGCGAAATTTAATTCAATGAAGAAATACAAATCAACTAGCGTAGAATTGTTCATCACCAAACATGTATTGAACATTTAGCAATATTTTTTTCATTCCTTAACCAAATTAAGCAATTTTTGTGTCATTGGATGTGCAAATTGGAGGTTTCCAAATGGCACAAAAATGGGATGTTACTCCTCTTTAGTTTGAGCCCCATATCTTCATCATTTTGAGTTTGTCTTGAGTGATTTAAGACTTGATGAGTGCGCCAAATAAAGTTTTACAAAACTTCTTTGAATTCCAGAGGTAAAGATGCAATGATTAAAGATTTTAAGCTTGAAATCCTAATTTATTTTAATTCACCCCTGGTTGAACATTGAACCGTTTACACAAAAACACTCTACATCTTTCCTTATTCCTTTCTCGATTTGAGCAATTTTTACCATGTTGAAAGCACTAGGCAGAAGGCTACAAATGTTCTTTGAGCTTTAGAAGCAAAGGAACAATGTGTGCAGATTCAACCTCTTTCGAGTTCTTAAATGTTCTTTCACTGGCTTATCTATCCCATACATATATTTTATTTTATGATCATAAGAAAGAAAGAAATGAAATTAGAAGGTGATAGACCACCCTTAGTACCTAACCCGGTTAGGCACTAATTAATGATTTTGTGAACACTTAACAAGTAAAAGGAGGTTGAATCCTCACACAATGTTCCTCTGGTTCTGAAGTTCAAAGAACATTTCTAACCCTCCACCTAGTGCTTCCAAAATCACAAAAGTTTGTCAATTCAATAAAGGAATGGAAAAAATAAAAGATGTTTGGTGTAAGGGGTTCAATGTCTAATGAAAGGTGAATTATAACAGATTAGGATTTGGAGCTTAAAATCTTTGATGGTTGCATCTTTGTCTTTAGAATACAAAGATGTTTAGTAAAGCTTTAGTTGGCGCACTCAGCAGATTTTAAATCACTCAAAACAAATAAAAAATGATGAAAATACAGGGTTAGAACCAAAGTGGTGTTTAGAGTTATTTTTCTGCGTTGCTCCTTTACTTCTGAAACTGAAAGAACATTTGTAGTCCTCCAGTTTGCATGTTTAATAGCATAAAAATAGCTCAATTTAGTTAAGGAATGAGAAAAAATATTGAAAAGTGTTCAATGATGAGTATGTTTTCGGTGATGGGCAATTCTACCTTAGAAGATTTGCACTTTTGCCAAATCTAACTAGGTCTTGTAATTGCTTGATGCATCCTTAAAAAAATCTTAAGGTGAAAGAAAATCTGAACTAGCCCTAGGTATTAGAGTATAGTACATCAGCAACCCATTGCTGATGTACTACCTACCTAATTCCTCTTGTCTGGGCAACCGACATTGCACATTTTTGTCAACAATACTTGGGCTTTGAGTTGCTTGGCATTACTACCAGTGATGATCAATTGACATAAGGTGAAAATATTAACTCAAATTTCACTATTGCTTAAATAAATCTGGAAAACAGCCATTGCACATATTTGTCAACTAATACTTGTGGCTTTGTGTTGCTTTGCACTACTAGTGATGATCAACAATACTTGATGACTTGGGCTTTGTGTTGCTTCGCACTACTAGTGATGATCAACAATCAATACTTGATGACTTGGGCTTTGTGTTGCTTTGCATTACCAGCGATGATCAATTGATATAAGGTCAGAATTTGAACTCAAATTTCACTGTTACTTAAATATATCTGGGAAACAAAAACTGCACATTTTGTCATTTTTGTCAACAATCTTTGAGCGGTAAAGTAAGGAGAAGAAGAAGAAGCGAAAAAAAAAGGAAAAAATAGAAAAAGTTGTAGAGAGCTTTGAGCTTCTCAATTTTGTGTGCTTGTGCTTGTGTGTGTGTGTGTTTGTGTGTGGTATGAGAGGAGCTTTGAGCTCCCTGCTCCTTGTGTGTGTGTGTGTCTCCTTTTCTCTCTCACACACAAGTCCTTTACAAGCTCTGCAAATTTGGAAGCTGGAGTTGCAGCAGAAGTGGTTGACAAATGGTGGTGGTGGTGCTGCTGCAGTGAGACAGATGTAAACAGTCGTGGGTGTTAATGTTGTGTTGCAGTCTCAGCTTCACCAGTTTCCAATCGAAGCTGCTGCGGCTAGCTCCTAGGTGGTGTTCATTCTTCTTCAAAGCTGCTGCTGCTAGCTCCCAGGTGGTGGTGATTCCTCTTCAAAGCTGCTGCCGCTGCTGATCGGTAGTAACTGTAGCTGCTGGAGCATCATCATCATCTGCATCGGAGCCGGACATGCCGGGACGAAAAGAGGTGAAAGAGTATGAAGTGAGCCCCAGGATTCTGAGGTTCACACAACTGGACATCGGGGCACATTTTAAGGAACCATATCAGCACACCAAGATCGAGGATGCGGTGAATATGATCCTGCGCCAAGAGAAAGCGCCATCCGATTTCGGGAAGCTCAGAGTCGTGAGGTATGATGATGAGTTCTGGTCTCTCGACAACCGCAGGTTATGGGTGTTCAAAAAAGCCCGGGTGGAGAACGTCACGGTGCTTGAGAGCAAGTATCACGCTAAGGTTCCCCGCTTCCAAGCTATGCTCGATGACCCGCAGTTGATGAACAAACTGCGGTCAGAAAATTTCGTCCCCAGGATTCGTGGGTCCAAGCCACCGCACTTCAAATGCGGTCCTCATGCCAAATTTCCTCGCGTTCATCAAGTAGCAAACGCTCATTTGCGGAAGCCTGCAGCAGGTAAGGATCAAGCAGCTCCAGAGACGGCGGTTCATGAACAGCAGCAACAGTTCGTTTATAGAGTAGTGCAGCGAGCTGGCGGGCCTCTGTCGATTGCAGCTGGGTACAGCTCTAGTAGTACTTATATTGCGAGATCTCAATCAGCAGCTGCGAAGAAAGTGGCACATTCTCAAGCTTCGAATCTTCTGCCGGCTGACTATAAACAACCAAATAATCGACCAGTTTACACAAGAGTACAGCAGGTGCCAGGAGCAGCGGCAGCAGTTACTGCAGCCGGTGTCTCTGTTGTTGCGGCCGGATCGAGTCATGTGAAGAACTATCATCCTTGGAATCCATCACTGCTGCATGAAGGTGCCTCTTCTTCTGTAGTCAATGGATACTTCCCGAAACAGGATCAGGCATCACACCACGTCATTCAGATTCCCTCGGATCTGCCAGACCGACTAAGAGCAAAGCTACCTCCAGCAGCTACTAGGGATCAGGATTGGTATTCAGCTCACAGGGGAAGAAGAAGCAACAACCACAAGAACCACAAGCATCGCTTGAAAACTACACCGAAGGCTTCTTCCGCATTTGCTGGAAGTATCTTTGGCAAATCTGTCGTGGTTTCTTCTCCAGACTTTACAGCAGGTGGTACAGGAGGTGAAGACTCAAGAGGAGGAAAGTGGAGCTACCAGGGTCATGCCAAGGTAATCATGAAATGCTCTAGAGTCTATATAGCCACAGCAAAAGTACCCCATCAAGATCATCCTTTGGGTTTTCCTCAGCAAATCATTTTGGTTCAAGATTGCAGGATTTGCTTCCCATGTGGTGCACTCCCTGGTTCTCTCTCTCTCTCTCCGTGGAGGATCCCTTCTTTGTCTTTCTCAGGAGGATGTTTTCTTGTTTTCTCTCTCTCTCTCTCTCTCCTCACACACAGGATGATCATTATGTACCTTTTCTTGTAGAAATATATATATGAAGTGTTCAGCATCCTATATACTCCTTCAAAAGTGTATAAGCTCACTTTCGGAACATTTGAAACATCTTTCAATGCTCCCTTTGGAACATTCAAAAAATCTCTTTTACAGCTTGGGCTTTGGAACATTCAGAACATAGAGAAAATTGTTCTGGATGTTCCAAACATCTCTTAAACATCTCTCCCTCCCTCCTCCCTTCTCCCTCCTCCTTCCTTTGGAACATTCAGAACATAAAAAGAGCTGATTCTGTTTGTACCAAAACAGTTAGATCATCATCTCATAATCACAATTGGAAATTTTGCAATTTCATAAGTTGTAGTGGTATGTTAATTGAGCTCACAAAATTCAGAAATTCTCAAGACCTACTTCACCATATGCAGGCCAGATTTCTAGACATGGTGCAAGTAAGTGAAGAGCCAAAAATATAGAAAAGATGTTAAAAAAAATTATTTTTTTTTTAATTATATTTTTCTTGTTGCCAAATTTGGCTAAATCTTCGTATATAGATGATTGTGACTTTGGCCACATCAAAAAAAAGTTGACCCAAAAACAACATTGATCTGCAGTTTTTATACAAGCCTCAACAATCATGCAAAGTTGGTTGTAAGGTTTTAGTTGGCATTTTAAACCATGGCAGTTCTAGAGTGATAGTTTTCTTTTTTTCTTTTCTTCTTTCTTCTTTTTTTTTTTTTGAGGAAGGAGGCAATCCTAGGTACAGTTAGGGTTTAGGGTTTGTAATTAAAATTATAAAATTAATTTTTAAAATTTGCATGAATATATAGTTTTTGATTCACAATGTGAGATTGATCATATAAAATATCCCATAAGTCCTACTCTCAAGTGGCCCAAGTGTTAATAGGCTATGGTTTTCTCATTATAAATTGTATATAATTTTTTTCGAAGTCCTAATCAAATGGCCTAAACATCAATAGGTTATGGTTTTCTCATTACAAATCATATATAAATTTTTTAAAAGTCTTAATCAAATGGCAAAAGCACTAATAGGCTATGGTTTTCTCATTATAAATTGCACACAAAATTTGATGTTTCTTTAAAATGAGAATTTTGTTTTGGGTCATATCATTCCTACAACCAACAATGGATACATCATTTTTTGTTCTTCCCCGTATCAACATAACCACACAAAGCAAAAAAGCTTCAAACATTAGCATAACCACAAGAAAAATAGGACTCATTAAAAAAACAAGACTTATTGGTTGTTACCTCCACACATCAACACAACCATAGTGGTCATCAAACTGCCGAGTTGTTGCCCCCACACATCTACATAACCAATTCAACATGCCTTAACAAAGTCCAAAAAAATTTCAAAAAACTTCTAAGTTTATACTCTCATGCATCAAAAGAACTACAACAAGTCAAAATCCCCATGCATTAATAAAATCACAAAACAACATAAAACTTTATAGAAATTAAACCCCATGCATTAAGTTGTTGCCCTCACAAATCAATAAAATCATACAAAATATCAACTTGAACTTCTGGAAATTATATGTTAGATCCCCAAACATTAACAAAACCTCAAACAAAAAAGAAAAATTGGAAATTAGATCCCTATGCATCAACAAAACAAAAAAATCCAGGAACCCATGTTTCAATAGAATAACAAAACTGACCAAAAAAACCTAAACACTTCTAAATTATTGCCCCAAATTATCAACAAAATCACAAACATGCATGTTTAAGGTCACTTAACCTTTTCTGAAAACTACAACTATCTTCTTTGCCCACCTTATCATTAGGAAATTGCAACAAAGATTCTTGCAACAAATGAATCATAAAGAAATTAAAAAAAACTTGAGTTACTACCTTCTCATTTAAACAGAATTTAAGTCTTCTTAAAAAAGACCTTGATCTTCAATGAACTATTTTTTGTTCCTCAATCAATGTGTCTTCGCATGTGACAAATTAATCTAGTGTGCTTTCCTTGGCCCTTTCACACCCAAGATGAGCATCATGAGGCTAGCTTTTAATAGCAAGTATGAAGCAATTCAAGTTGTCAATTTTAAGCCAAGAATGTTGAAAATTTATGACAACACCAACAACACTGAAAATTCTTTCAATGTCAATCTATGAAGCAATTATGTCAAATACTTAACAAGCCAAAAATGAGACATGTGGGAATTGCATTAAATGTGTAGCCCACCACCTCAAGGGATTAATAATTTCTATTAGTTGTACACATAAGCATATGAGGATCTGAAATTCATTTTTCAATGTTGACAGGATGACAACAACAAAAAAAAAATTCCCAAAGAAACAATTGTTGTCTTCAAGTGTTGTTGGCTCTATTATTATTTTCACAAGATTCAAATGCCTTTGACATCATATTTTACAACAACATCCATAGCAACTACATTGCCCACATAATCTCATATGGCCTTCATGTTTTTAAAACATGAATCCAACATGATGGACAACATATTATGCACCTTGGCATTAATGGCATTAATGTAAAAGCCAAAAACTGCTAAAAATGGTGTTAATACATTCACCACTTGTGAATCTAAACTCCAACAACTCTAAATCAAAATTTCTTTGAATCAAAGGTTGATTCAAACTCTAAATTTTGGCCACTTTATATTTCATTAAAATACACAAGGTGAAAGTAGATGCAAACGCATCTAATAACCAAAATCCTTGACTTTGATTTAATACACATTGCTTGACCATTGATAGTAAGGTATTCATAATAACTTAAGCAATAGCCCAAGTTTGTTATATTGTGACTCATGATAACAAAATCAAAAATTGTTGTCACTCATAGTAAATGGAATTGGATTTTGATATTCCAATGTCTTTTGGAACAAAATGATTTGTAATGCAAATCACGTTTTCACATGAATTTTTGACATCCTTGTTAACAACCTTGCAATAATACAAAAATCCTTCCACTCTTGTTTCCCCTTCCTAAATTTTTTAATTTCGAGTTATAATCTTCTACAATGATGCATGCTCATTGATGAACATGCACCTTGGAATCATCAAGAGCATATTGACATGCCTGTGACATAGCATGGCCAAAACATGATCTCACAAATGGACTAAATAATTGAAATGGAGAACAAATAACAACACTTATTAACATTAAAATCAAGGAACTTAAATTTTGACCCTTCATCCTTCACATAAACAATGACTTCGTCAAGTAAACCAAAAGAGTCTCGTAAGACCTTTACTTGGTTTGCCATGGCTACACTTGTTGTGATATGCATTTCAAAAATTCCCATGAGAACATGCACATGCTCCCATAAATTGTTAATAAAATTGACAACCATGGCAAAGGCATCACATTCACCATGAAACATCCAAAGATTAAAAGATGTGCATGTAATGCATGAAACAAGTGAGGGCAAATCATATCTCTCCTTGGTTTTCTCCATAATGTTTGATATCACATTTGTCACTAGTTGATGTTGAGATGAAAACACAACACACAAACACTATTTTAAAACCATGTGCTTCAACCATGAATAGTAATGTATTATACCAAATCTTCAAAAAATGTATGTTGTGTAGGGTCAATTTTGTTATAAGATTGACGGTTGCCAAAAAATTCATTGATCAAAGAAGAAGGGATATTATTATTATTTTGTTGTTTTTTGTTGATTTCCATCTCCTTGATCTTTTTATGGCAACAACAAGTCCCACCTTCTACCCTCTTTCATGTTCATGAAATACATATTTTTTCAAAGAAAATGTCCCATGGTCTTTGTTATAGCTCATAAGGCCCTTATTTTTCCCATGGGAAACATTATGAACATTAACATCCATTGGATTAAAATGGCAAACAATACATCACATGATTTGGGGATTATAATAATTAATTTGTGCACCATTATAAACAACAAAAAAACCCCTAATAACTTGTAATGCAATGCCAAGGATACCATATGTTTTAGTTAATTAGAAGCTTTGGGAAAAAAAGCCTAGAATGCATTTTTGTCAACATTTGAATTGATATTCAATGCTTCTTGTAATTCTCAAATAGTATTTTTAGCAAGAAACACAAATTCACCATACTAAACATCATTTTCAAACACTATTGTGTTAAAGTGAATGCCACTTGCAAACACCATCAAAATTGTTACATCTTTTTAGCTACAATAGGAACACAACAACAACAACAACAAAAACGGAAGAGTGAAAAACACAAAGTTGTTGTGTCCTTTTAGTTATAATAGGAACACAAACAACAACAAATGGAAGAGTAAAAGAACACAAAGTTTATGTGTCCTTCTAATTACAATAGGAACATAACAATTATGTTTTCTAATTGCAATAGAAACACAACAAGAAAAATGGAAGGACTTGAAAATTACATGAAATTGATTCCCTTTCAAGAATTGAAAACTAAATTAGATCATGCAAAAAAAAAACCATGAACCTATGTTGTTTCCCTCTTTGCTGTGTAAGAGTTGCAATTTTTATTATCCACAATTTCACCCTCCCAAGAGGTTACCACTCAAAATCAATTTTAGTAATGTTACATCTTATCTACCAACGTTTGACACAATGTTGGAAACTAAAACAACCTTGTAATTTCATTTTATATGTCATTTTGATCTCATTATTAAGACCCAAGAATCCATGGTCAACTTGGATATGACTACAACATGGAATGTAAGAGATGAACAACAAACCTAGAGTGCAAAAATAAGAAAATAAGGTAAGAAACATGAACAAACAAAGGTCTTTACAAACTTCCATGTTAACACAAATATTCACATTACATGTCACACCTTTGCAACTTCGCATTAACATTCCAAGCTTCATTTTTTTGCATGCTTGAACATTCTATGTCCTAGCAAATGCATGTGGCATGAAAAGGAACACAAATTCAAAGGCTTGACCTAAAGTTGCAACAATACATTCTCCACATTTTAAGGCACATTTGATGCATATTCTATGGTGCTCTAAAAGGGAAAAAAAAATCAATTACTTTCATGCAACATATGAATTCCTCTCCATTCAAGATCATATTTAAGGCATGAAACAAAAGAGGAGAGGGCCAATGATAAGATACCTAAAATTGGTGAAATCTATTTAGCTGTTGAAATATCTAATTCATCCAAAAAAGTGCCAAAGAAAGAAGAAAGGTCTCGAAAAAGCATGAAACACATAGTTGACATCAGAAAGCTCAACATTGTCATTGATAGAAAGAAACAACTTCAAAAGCAATGTCATGGTTGTGAAAATTCATCACAAATATGAAAAAAAACGAAAGTTGCAAAACATCAATAAGAAAAAAGGAACATAAAAAAGTTCCAACGTAGTCCAAGGAAATGAAACATTAAAACAAAAGAGGAAAAAATACCTAAAATTGTCAAAGTTGCCGAGATGTTGAAATATCCCACTTGTTCATTAAAATGTTGAAGAAAGAAAAAGATTGCTAAAAAGCATAAAACCATGGAAAGCTTAATAAAAATAGAAATAAACAACTTTGACATGATATACTAAAAGAAAAAACACGTGTTTTTGATTTGTCTCCGCAATTAATTTTTAGTCACAAGTGACATTTACAACTAAAAAATCCTTAGTCACCTTGGACAAGTTGCATGCAATATTAGTTGAAAACAACAAAAAATATCGGATGAAAAAATAAAATCAACAAAGATAAGTTCATCCATTGTATACATATTGTCACATGCAAATAATCTATGCAACTATTTTGGTCACAATTCAAAGCAAATGATGTGTTGCCACGTGTCCCAATGTTTAATTATTTAAAATATAAATATTATTATTATTTTGAAATAATCTAAAACGTTCAATTCAAATGCTTAGATGATTTTATATGATGACATGTGACCCAATGTAAATATGTCATGTGGTATTTTTAAATGAATTCAATAAAAATATTAATATTAGGTTGGTAGGTACCTAGGTAGGTACATAAATAGGTGCCTATAAACCTAATTTACATACCTACCTACCCACTTATGTAAAAAAGTAGGTAGGTAGGTAGGTCTTACCTTCCTAGGCTAAATACCTATTCATATAGGTGAATACTTAGGTAGGTAAATACATAGGTCGACCTAGGTGGGTAGGTCAAACTACATACCTACCTAGTTAAATAGATAAATAGGTTGGGGAGGTAAGTACTTTAAAATTGAGCATAATTTGTTTTTTTATTTTGAGTTATGTCTTTTGATTGGTTTATCCCATGTGCATAAATTTCTTAATGTGAAATTGAATTATCACACCCCTTGTTTATATAATGTTCAAAATATGAATGGAAAAATAAATAACATGGGATAAGTTTCGAAGTTACAATTTTCTCACAAATTAAGTTGTAACTCAAGAAAAAATTTCATGCATTTTTTTCTTTGTTTTAGATTTTAAAAAAATTCAAGTACATAGTTCATTAGATAACTACATAATCATTTAATCAATAATGATTAAATTTATATATTTTTTAAAATATAAACTATACACTACAAATATTAAATATTCATTATCAATTACTTAAATAACTAATAACTTCTTAATATTTAACAAACTAGCTATCTAGTTATTCACAAATTATTAATACATAACTCATAGATAATTAAATAATTTTTTTAAAAAATTAAAATTATTATTAAAAAAATCTAGCGAATTATGGATCATATAATTAATGTAAAAATTTTAATTATTATAATTTTAAAATAAAAATTTTAAATATTTATTTTCAAATTATAAATAATGACCTAACAATTGCTATTAAAAAGTAAAATTCTTACATGAATTTTTTAAAAATTAATATTAAACTAATAAATATAATTATTATATAATTTCATTTATTTTTGTAAAAGAAAATTTAGGTCAAGTAATTTTTCCTATTGGCAATTATTAACTATAAATATAAAAAATTTCTAAACATAAAATTATTTTTATAATTATTTCCAAATTGCAATAAAAATATTTATCATGGATGATTAATTACAGAATTTAAAAATTAAAAAAATTAAAATACTGTATAATAATTCCTGAAATTAAAAATCATTAAAATAATGATTTTAATTACATTATATTTTTTCCAAAATTTTAGTTCAGATTTAAAGTTATAAATTACAGATTGTGAATAGTTATGTTGAATTAGAAAGTAATTATGCACATACTAATTAATTCTTATCTGTAGTAATTACAGTTATTTTAAAATAATGTAACATTAATTACAATAATTAATTTCTTTTATTGTAAGAATATGTATAATATAAAAATATATGTTCTAACAATAATTATTTAGCATAACTTATAGTTAGTAAAAATAATCATTTATAATTATTTATAAAAGTGGTTTATTATGGATAACATTAGTAGGGAAAACCCTTAAAATTCAATCAATAATTTTCTGAATTCAAATAAAAAATTTAGATTCCAAAATTGTAATTCAGAATTCAAATGTCAATTTTTTTGATGAAATATTGTTTTTGGATTTAAATTAAAAAATTCAAAATTGAAATGTCAAATTTCATATTCAAATAACAATATTCAAAATTGAAATATTCATTTTTAGACTCAATTAATAATTTTCTGAATTGAAGTATCAATTTTTAAATCCAAAATAATACTTTGGAATTCAAATTTCAACTTTCAAGTCAAATTGTTTCTTAAAATTTAAAATAAAAATTCAAAATTGAATTAACAAATTTCAGAATTCAAATATTAATTTGGAGATTCATTATATGAACAATATACATATATATGCATATTTAATGTACACACAAATATATATATATAGATATATATATATATATAGATATATATATATATATATATATATATATATATATATATATATATA